>Ga0222648_1000002_pt1 | contig 254088 bp, 270 predicted proteins | sample AntAcemetagen335_FD_181021 | JGI IMG/M metagenome (GOLD analysis project Ga0222648, IMG submission 181021) | Saline water microbial communities from Ace Lake, Antarctica - #335 | ecosystem: Environmental > Aquatic > Non-marine Saline and Alkaline > Saline | place: Antarctica: Ace Lake... | reverse complement strand
CGCATGTTTGGCAGGCTCAAAGACTGGAGACGCGTCTCAACCCGCTATGATCGATGCCCCAAGGTCTTCCTATCGGCAATCGCTCTCGCCGCAACCGTCATATTCTGGTTATGAGTCCTGACCCTAGTCCCTTTGCACAGCGGGAGTAAATCAAAATGACTTTACAGCGACTTGATCATCTATATGCGATGCTGATGCCAATAGATCTTTTGCGTGTCGTTGATATTGGCGCAAACCCAATGAATTCGATTGCGCCCTATCGTGATCTTCTTGATCGGGGAATGTGCTGTTTGACAGGGTTTGAACCGCAGCAAGATACGCTGGTCACCCTGAATGCGCAAAAGGGACCCAATGAAACCTAAATAGCCGCCGCTGTCGGTGATGGCACGTCGCATTGCCTGCACTTGTATCACGGCAGTGGCCTTGTGTCTTTGTTCAAGCTTCGCGCCAAGACCGTGGGCCATTTGCGTGGCTTGCGCCGCGCTGCACGCAACACCGGCACAATCGACATCAAGACACAGCGATTAGATGACCTGCCGCAGCTTGGGCGCATTGATTTCTTGAAAATCGATATTCAAGGCGCTAAATTGATGGTGTTTGAAAATGCGCTTCGGTCACTGGAAAGCGTGATCGCAATACAAACCGAGGTGAATTTTTACCCCCTCTACGACGCCGCGCCAAGTTTTGGCGATATTGATGTGTTTTTGCGTCAACAAGGCTTTGTGCCGCATAGCTATATGCATATCGAAAAACGCATCATCCAATCCCGCTTTAGTGGCGAATTGACAAAGGAAGATGCCACGCAAATGCTGGATGGTGATATACTGTATCTGCACGATTTATCGGGCATCGCTGATTGGCACAGCGATGAAATCAAGCGCATGGCACTGTTGGCCGATGGCGTTTACAACGATGCCGATATTGTGTTGCGCTGCCTTGATGTTTTGCAATCGCGCGGTCTGCTGCGACAAGATCAGATTGATACCTATCTTGCGTTGCGGGACACGCTCTAACGCAACCGCACCGGCCGGACCGGCATTTCACCAGTCAGCCGAAACACGCATTCATCATATAGCTGCGCAGGATCGCGCCCGCGGATCGCATCGGATGTGATCCCGATACTGCCGCTGGCAAAAGGCCCGCTGTTGCTGTTCGCCCCCAGCGTCAGACCAACCGTCGGCCCCTGTGCGGCGCGGGCGCGTTCCTCGCAGCGGTCGGCGGCGCTTTCCGGTGATACCGGACCGCAGGCCGCCAGCGCCAACAAAAGGCCCGCAGCCCAGCGCATCAGAAAGTGCGCACTTTCGGCTTGATCCGGTCTTCGGCAATCCCGCCTTCGGCCTCGGATGTCAGCGGCTTGGTGATGACCGGGCGATAGCTCAGCGTCGTTTTTGCGCCATCGACATAGGCCAGCGTATGAACCCGCCATTTCGCATCGTCGCGGTCGGGGTAATCCTCATGCGCATGCGCACCGCGGCTTTCCTTGCGCGCCTCCGCGCCCACGATGGTTGCCAATGCGTTGGGCATCAGGTTGTCCAGTTCCAGCGTTTCCATCAGGTCGCTGTTCCAGACCAGGGACCGGTCGGTGACCTTCAGATCATCCATCTTGCCCGCAATCGCGGTCATCTTGGCGACACCTTCGGCCAGCGTCTTGTCGGTGCGGAACACGGCGGCGTCTTCCTGCATCGCGCGCTGCATTTCCAGACGCAGCTCGGCCGTGCCGACATTGCCCTTGGCATGGCGCAACCGGTCGAACCGGCCAAAGCTGGCATCGACAGACGCCTTGTTCAGGGTAGGGTTGGCAGCCTTGCGGTCCACGACATGACCCGCGCGGATCGCGGCAGCGCGGCCAAAAACCACAAGGTCGATAAGGCTGTTCGACCCCAACCGGTTCGCCCCATGCACAGAGGCGCAACCCGCCTCGCCCACGGCCATCAGGCCGGGCACGATCGCGGTGGGGTTCGCGGCGGTGGGGTTCAGCACCTCGCCATGATAATTCGTCGGAATACCGCCCATATTGTAATGCACGGTCGGCAAAACGGGGATCGGTTCCTTGGTCACATCGACGCCGGCAAAAATCTTGGCGCTTTCGGAAATGCCGGGCAGACGTTCGGCCAAAGCCTCTTTCGGCAGGTGGTTCAGGTTGAGGTGGATGTGGTCGCCATTCGCACCCACACCGCGGCCTTCACGGATTTCCATTGTCATGCAGCGGCTGACGTAATCGCGTGGCGCCAGGTCTTTGTAGTTCGGGGCATAGCGTTCCATGAAACGCTCGCCTTCGGAATTGGTCAGATAGCCGCCTTCGCCGCGCGCGCCTTCGGTGATCAGACAACCGGCGCCGTAAATGCCGGTCGGGTGGAATTGCACGAATTCCATATCCTGCAACGGCAGGCCCTGCCGCGCGACCATGCCGCCACCGTCACCGGTACAGGTATGGGCGGATGTGGCGCTGAAATAGGCGCGGCCATAGCCGCCAGTGGCCAGCACAACCATTTTGGCGTTGAACACATGCATGGTGCCATCATCGAGCTTCCATGCGATCACACCCTGACAGACGCCGTCATCGGACATGATCAGGTCAAGCGCGAAATATTCGATATAGAACTCGGCCTTCTGTTTCAGCGACTGACCGTACAGCGTGTGCAGGATCGCATGGCCGGTGCGGTCGGCCGCGGCGCAGGTGCGCTGCACGGCGGGGCCTTCACCGAACTGGGTGGTATGGCCGCCAAAGGGGCGCTGGTAAATCTTGCCTTCTTCGGTGCGCGAAAACGGCACGCCGTAATGTTCCAGCTCGTACACCGCCTTAGGCGCTTCGCGGGCCAGATATTCCATCGCATCGGTATCGCCCAGATAATCCGACCCTTTGACAGTGTCGAACATATGCCATTGCCAGCTGTCAGGGCCCATATTGCCAAGGCTGGCAGCAATGCCGCCTTGGGCTGCAACGGTGTGCGACCGTGTCGGGAACACCTTGGTGATGCAGGCGGTGCGCAGGCCCTGTTCGGCCAGCCCCAAGGTCGCGCGCAGACCCGCGCCCCCGGCCCCTACGACGATGGCGTCATAGGTATGTGTCTCGTAATCATAAGCGGCCATGTGGTCGTGCTCCGAAAATTACAATGCGATGCGGATGATCGCGAAAACCGCAAACCCCGCCGCGGCATAAGAAAGGCAGATCATGAAAATGATCGCCGCCTTGCGAGCGAAACCATGAACATAATCCTCGATCACGGTTTGGACACCCAGACGAAAATGGAAAAAGCCCACCAGCAGGGTCAGAATGGCCACCACCGCCGGAAACGGGCGCTGGTAATAGGCGATGACGTCGGCATAAGGCGCGCCAAGGATCATCCCGAAGGTGAAAACAAACAACGGAACCAGCACCAAAAGGGCGACGGACGTCACCATCATCTGCCAATGGTGATGCGTGCCAGACTTGGCCGACCCCATGCCCACCGCGCGTTTGCGATCTGTCAAAAATGCCATAGCGGTTGATCCTTACAATATAATCACGGTCACGACCGTCAGCACGACCGACAGGGCGACCATCGCCTGACCTGCCCGTTCCGAACTGGCCACATCCAGCATCCGGCCAGAGTCCCAGACCAGATGCCGCAAACCGCCAAGGCTGTGGTACCACAAGGCCCAGATCGACCCCAGCATCACCAATTTGCCAAACCAGCTGGTCAACACACCGTCCGCCAGCGCAAACGCCGCAGGTCCGGTCGCGGCGGCAACGAACCACCACACGATCAGCAGACCCGCGACAAGCAGGGCATTGCCCGTGATCCGCACCAGAATCGAGGTGATCGAGGTCCATTGTGGGCGGTAGATCGTCAGATGCGGTGAAAGCGGGCGATTGCCCCGGTTCACATCGGCCATGGTCGTTCCCTTCAGTGGCGGGCACTGTCCGGCACGACAGCGCATTGGCTTCCTACTTGCACCATTCCAGTGCCAGAGTCACGCGCAGCACAAGGGGTTTTTGCAGGCCATTTGCCGCGGTTCAGCACTTTTTTCAATTTGTGATCACGAATTTTTCGCGTGTGATCACACTTTTACCATCTTCAGAGCCCAAATATCCCCGCCGGAGGCTTGGCATCGCGCCAGCGATGTCAAACCGGCAAAAGCGCCCAGTAATCAAGGTCCAGCAGCACATGCGCGTCATATTTGCCATCCGCCCCGCGCAACACGCCCGCCGCCCCTGTGGTCGCCACCAGCCGCAGCCGGATCGCGCCCACGCCGGGGGCCGCTGTTTCGGCCACATCCAGCACTTCGGACCAAGCCCGCAGCGTATCGCCCGCAAAACAAGGGTTCGCATGCGCGCCGCCGTTCAGCGCCACGATCATCTGCGCATTGGCCAACCCGTTGAACGACAAGGCCCGCGCCAGCGACATCACATGCCCGCCATAAATCAGCCTTTTGCCATCCGCGCGGTTGGTCGCGTCAAAATGCACCTTGGCGGTGTTCTGCCACAGGCGGGTGGCCAGCATATGCTCGGCCTCTTCGATCGTGACCCCGTCAACATGGTCGATCACCTCGCCTACGGCATAATCGGCCAAACGGTGCGGCTCTCCGGCCAATGTGAAATCGTAGCGGGTGAAATCCAGCCCCGCGGGGATCACCAGATCGGAGGCGGCGACAAAAGGCGCGAGTTCCGGCACCACCGCCCGTGGCGCGGGTCCAGACCCGCGCTTGCGCACCATGACCCAGCGCACATAGCTCAGCACATCCGCGCCAAGCTGGTTGCGCCCCGTGGTGCGGACCCAGACCACCCCTGATGTGCCGTTCGAGTTTTCCTTGATCCCGATCACTTCGGATGTCGCGGTGACCGTATCACCGGGCCACAGCGGGGTGATCCAGCGGCCTTCGGCATAGCCCAGATTGGCGACAGCATTCAGAGATACATCCGGCACGGTCTTACCGAATACGGTGTGGAACGTCACCAGATCATCCAGCGGGCTGGACGCCAGACCACAGGATTGCGCGAACAGATCGGATGAATGCAGCGCATGGCGCGCGGGATAGAGCGCGTGATAAAGCGCGCGTTCCCCGCCCGAAATCGTGCGCGGCACCGCATGGGTGATCACGTCACCAACGGCGTAATCCTCGAAAAACCGGCCCGCGTTGGTCTTGGTCATTGCTGGCCCAGTTTCATGTCGGGGGAATAGGGCGTGTCGATCTCTTTCGTCACCGCCTGTCCGCAGCGCATCACGCCATTGGCTTGATCGAACGCATAGGTCGGGCTGCCATAAAGCTCCCAGCCCTTGGACAAAGCCTCGGACACTTTGTGGCAGAATGCGGATGTGTCGTCTTCGGTCAGCAAGCGATAGATTTTCATCGGATTATCCAAACGGGTTATAGCCAAGCCATATATGGATCGCCGCAGTGATCGCATAAACGGCCACTGCCGCCACGACGGCGGTAATTTCCTTTTTCACCGGCACCACGGGTGGCGGCGTCCAGTCGCGGTTGGCGCGGTTGATCAAGATCACCTCGCCCACGGCCCAAGCCAGCAAACCGCCGAACAGCACGAAAGACGGCACATCGCCGTTCACCAGAATATGCGCCAAGGCCCAGACCTTGACGGCCGTCAGCTGTGGATGCCGGATCGTCCGCGTGATCCGCGTTTTCGCTCCGCTTGCCGCATAAAGATAGAACGCGAACAGCATCAGTAGGTTATTGATGCCCGTCATGGCAGCGGTCCGGCCCCAATAGACCGCACCATCAGCCATCTTATAACCGATCACCATCAAGACGATGCCCAGCACCGCGCCCAAAGCGACGATCATCTTGCCCTTGTCGCCCATGCCCGCGCGGCTGGCGGGGGCAAGCCGTTTCCAGAAATGGACGCCCGCCCACAAGGCCAAGCCCAGAATCAATAATGTCATGCGCTCTCCAATGCGGCGATGGCCTCTGCTTTGGCCAAAGTCGCCTTTGCGGTGACGATATGCAAGTTCTCGACGATCTTGCCATCGACGACGGCAACACCCTGTCCTTGTGCGGCGGCCTCGGCAAAGGCCGCGATCTGGCGATGCGCCAGCACGATTTCATCCGTCGTCGGGCCAAAGGCGGCATTGGCGATGGCAATCTGCGCGGGATGGATCAGCGTCTTGCCGTCAAAACCCAGATCCCGCCCTTCGGCACATTCAGCACGCAACCCGTCATCATCCTGAAAGGCGTTATAGACACCGTCCAGCGCCACAATCCCCGCCGCCTTGGCCGCCAGCAGGCACATCTGCAACGCCGTCATCAAGGCAGGCCGTCCGCGCGACCCCATATCCTTGGCCAGATCATTGGTCCCCATCACAAACCCCGCCATGCGCGGATGGGCAGCGATTTGGGCCGCGTTCAGCACAGATTGCGGCGTTTCCATCATCGCCCAGATCGGCAGGTCGGGGACAAGTGCAGCCAGCGCACCGACATCCGCGGTGCTGTTCACCTTGGGCAACAGGATCGCGTCGCAATCCATCGCGGCAACAACGGCGGCATCGGCACGGCCCCATTGGGTATCCAACCCGTTGATCCGCACGATCCGCTGGCGCGGGCCATAGCCGCCACCGGCCAATGCGGCGAACAAGGTATCGCGCGCGGCGATCTTGGCATCGGGGGCGACAGCATCTTCCAGATCGAACAGGATCACGTCAACCGGCAGGTTGCGCGCCTTTTCCAAGGCGCGATCCTTTGACCCCGGAATATAAAGCGCGGACCGTGTTGGGCGGGTGTGCATCGAATCCTCCTCGCAAGATTATTGCGCAAACATGGCCAGAGTCGTGCCGATGATTCAACCCCGATCTTGCCGCGATGCAGCAATAGCTGGTGACGGGATGTTAACCCTTTTGCCCTATCCCCAGTGTCAGACCTGCAAGGACAGGTCATCCGGCAGAAGGCGGACTATCGTGCGGTGTTGGTATTACTTGTTTATTGGTTGCATCGCGGCGTTTTTCGGAGCGGCGCAGGCGCAGGCTTTGGCCTGCGCCGACACTGCCGTCGTCGCGCAACGGCTGGCGCAGGTTTACGGCGAACGGCGGCAGTTCGCGGCAACCGGCCCCGACGGTGCTGTGACCGCGGTATATGCCGCCACCGACACAGGCAGCTGGACCATCACGATCACCCGACCAGACGGGCAGGCCTGTCTTGTCGCCTCTGGTGCGGCCTTTGACTGGCAAGATGTACTTTCCCGGCTTGGGCGCAACGCCTGATCAGGCTAGCGCGACCCAGATCAATCGCAGGCCCGTGGCCACCAGCAACACATAGGTCAAGGCAAAGAACGCCCGTTCCGGTACCAGCCGGTGCGCCCTGACCCCGATCCACGCACCGATCAGTGCGAATGGCGCCAGCACAGCGCTGGCCTTCAACGTCTCGAGCGAAAAAATCCCCAGATAGGCGTAAGGGACGACTTTCATCCAGTTGATCGCCCAGAATGACAGCACTGTCGTCGCCTGAAACGCAGTCTTGCCCAGCCCTTGCGACAACAAAAAGATCGCCGTGGGCGGGCCACCTGCATGGCTGATGAAACTGGTGAACCCGCCGACCAGCCCCGCCACCCACGCAAAGTTTCGCGAAAACGGCATTTGGCGCACCATCAGCCATCCAAGCGCGCGGGCAAGTTGAAACGCGGCGAAACCTAGACAAATCGCCCCGATCAGCAGGCGGAATACATCCGCATCGACCAGCGCATAAAGCATTGCACCAATGATACAGCCGGGCACAGCCCCCTGCATGATCCCCTTGGCGGACGGCCAGTGCCATTGCCCCCAATAGGGGCGCAAAGTCGCCGCATCGACCAGCATGAACAAGGGCAGGATGATCCCCAGCGCCAGCCCCGGTGGGACCACCAGCGCCAGAATCGCCCCTGCGACAAAGGCCGCGCCTGAGCCGAAACCACCCTTGGCGATGCCACCAAAAATGATCGCGGGGATACCGACCGCAAAGAAAACCCAATCGAATGCGATCACGCGCCTGCCCCAAATGCCTTTTGTTTGGACTGATTAGCGGCTTTGCGGAACGATGGCCATGACCCCGCCCGCGATGCCGCGATGCAGCACACTTGCCAGAGCGGCTGCAAAGGCTTACCCAATGCGCCAAATCCAAACCACCAAAGGATCCATTTCCATGGCCAGACCCAAGATCGCCCTTATCGGCGCCGGACAGATCGGCGGCACGCTCGCACACCTCGCGGCTGTCAAAGAACTCGGCGATGTCGTGCTGTTCGACATTTCCGAAGGCATCCCGCAAGGCAAGGCGCTTGATATCGCCGAATCCGGCCCAGCCGCGAAATTCGACGGCAGCTTCAAGGGCACCAATGATTATGCCGATATCGCCGGTGCCGATGTCTGCATCGTGACCGCCGGTGTGCCGCGCAAGCCCGGCATGTCGCGCGACGATCTGTTGGGGATCAACCTCAAGGTCATGAAATCCGTGGGCGAAGGCATTGCCGCGCACGCGCCGAATGCATTCGTGATCTGCATCACCAACCCGCTGGATGCGATGGTCTGGGCGCTGCGCGAATTTTCCGGCCTGCCGCATCACATGGTCTGCGGTATGGCCGGCGTACTGGATTCGGCGCGCTTTCGCCATTTCCTGGCCGAGGAATTCAACGTCTCGATGCGCGATGTAACCGCCTTTGTTCTGGGCGGACATGGCGACACGATGGTGCCGCTGACACGCTATTCCACCGTCGCGGGCATCCCGCTGCCTGATCTGGTCGAAATGGGCTGGACCTCGCAGGACAAGCTGGACGCGATCGTGCAGCGCACCCGTGACGGCGGCGCCGAAATCGTCGGCCTGCTGAAAACCGGATCGGCGTTTTATGCGCCAGCAACCTCCGCGATCGAAATGGCCGAGGCATTCCTGAAAGACCAGAAACGCGTGCTGCCCTGTGCCGCCCATGTGGATGGCGCTTATGGCCTGAACGGGTTTTACGTGGGTGTGCCGACTGTGATCGGGGCCGGCGGCATCGAACGCGTGGTCGAGATCAAGATGAACAAAGACGAGCAGGCGATGTTCGACAAATCCGTCGACGCCGTCAAAGGTCTGGTCGAGGCTTGCAAGGCGATCGACGGCACGCTGGCCTAAGCCAGGCGGGGCTGATGACAGGGGGTCGCCATTGGCGGTCCCTTTTTTGTTACGCTGGCGAAAGGCCGCGAATCTTTCCAAATTGCGCAAAATCATCAGGAATGGCGGGGGCATGAATTTTGTGATCACACTTTTCAATCAAGTGATCACAAATGTCGGATTATCCGTGCCCCACGCGCTTTTCAGTTAGAAAAGAATGATTTGTTGTGATTTAGGCTGTACCAACTGAAGTCAAATTGGACATGCCTTATGAATATCCACGAATATCAGGCCAAAGCCTTGCTGCGCAGCTACGGCGCGCCCGTTTCCGACGGTCGCCCTGTCACCCGCGCCGAAGATGCAAAAACCGCCGCTGGTGAATTGGACGGCCCGTTGTGGGTGGTCAAGGCCCAGATCCACGCCGGTGGCCGTGGCAAAGGCAAGTTCAAAGAGGCTGACGCCGGTGACAAAGGCGGCGTGCGCCTGTGCCGGTCCGTCGAAGAAGCCGCCGAAGAGGCGAAAAAGATGCTGGGCCGCACTTTGGTCACACATCAGACCGGCCCCGCAGGCAAGCAGGTCAACCGCATCTATATCGAGGATGGTTCGGGCATCGAAACAGAGATGTATCTGGCCCTGCTGGTGGATCGCCAGACTAGCCGCATCAGTTTCGTCGTCTCGACCGAAGGCGGCATGGACATCGAGGAAGTCGCCGCAGCGACCCCCGAAAAGATCCTGTCGTTCAGCGTTGACCCCGCCACGGGATATCAGGCGTTCCACGGCCGCCGCGTGGCGTTCACGCTGGGCCTGACCGGCAACCAGATCAAGCAGTGTGTCACGCTGATGGGCCAGCTTTACAAAGCCTTCACCGAAAAAGACATGGAGATGCTGGAAATCAACCCGCTGATCGTGACCGACAAGGGCGATCTGAAGGTGCTGGATGCCAAGGTGTCGTTCGACGGCAACGCGATGTACCGCCACGGCGATATCGCGTCATTGCGCGACGAAACCGAAGAAGACCCCAAAGAACTCGCCGCCTCCAAATACGACCTGAACTATATCGCGCTGGATGGTGAAATCGGCTGCATGGTGAACGGTGCCGGTCTGGCCATGGCGACGATGGACATCATCAAGCTTTACGGGGCCGAACCTGCCAACTTCCTCGACGTGGGCGGCGGTGCGACCAAGGAAAAAGTGACCGAGGCGTTCAAGATCATCACCTCTGACCCCAATGTCAAAGGCATCCTGGTCAACATCTTTGGTGGCATCATGCGCTGTGACGTCATTGCCGAAGGTGTCATCGCCGCGGTGAAAGAAGTCGGGCTGAAAGTGCCGCTGGTCGTCCGGCTTGAAGGCACCAACGTCGAGAAGGGCAAGGAAATCATCCGCAATTCCGGCCTTGACGTGATTGCCGCCGACGACCTGAAAGACGGCGCGCAGAAGATCGTGAAAGCCGTCAAAGGTTAACCCGTAGGGTGGGTCAAGACCCACCTTACCCCCCAGATTTCCCAAGGAGCCACCATATGGCCATTCTCGTCAACGAAAATACCCGCGTGATCTGCCAGGGCCTGACCGGTTCGCAGGGCACGTTCCATTCCGAACAGGCCATCGCCTATGGCACCAAGATGGTCGGCGGTGTCACCCCCGGCAAAGGCGGCAGCACCCATCTGGACCTGCCCGTCTTCAACTCGGTCCACGAAGCGCGCCACGTCACCCAAGCCAATGCATCGGTGATCTATGTACCGCCACCCTTTGCGGCTGATTCCATCCTCGAAGCCATCGACGCCGAAATGGAACTGATCATCTGCATCACCGAAGGCATCCCCGTGCTGGACATGATGAAGGTCAAGCGCGCGCTGGAAGGGTCCAAATCCCGCCTGATCGGGCCGAACTGCCCCGGTGTCATCACGCCCGACGCCTGCAAGATCGGCATCATGCCCGGCCATATCCACCGCCGCGGGTCGGTCGGTGTTGTGTCACGCTCTGGCACGCTGACCTATGAGGCTGTGAAGCAGACATCTGACTCCGGCCTTGGCCAGTCCACCGCCGTGGGTATCGGCGGCGATCCGATCAAAGGGTCCGAACATATCGACATTCTGGAAATGTTCTTGGCCGATGACGAAACACATTCGATCATCATGATCGGTGAAATCGGCGGGTCCGCCGAAGAAGAAGCCGCGCAATTCCTTGCTGACGAACGCAAGAAAGGCCGCTGGAAACCCACCGCCGGTTTCATCGCGGGCCGCACAGCGCCTCCGGGCCGTCGCATGGGTCATGCCGGTGCGATCGTTGCGGGCGGCAAAGGCGACGCCGAAAGCAAGATCGAGGCCATGAAATCCGCAGGGATCATCGTGGCCGACAGCCCCGCCACATTGGGCGAGGCTGTGCTGAAAGCCATCGGGTAGGTCGGGGTTCACCCCGACCCCCACAACAGCGGCGGGGCTAGCCCCGCCCTACGATATTCAACAAAGGTCCCCAGTCATGAACGACCATTCCCCCAACGATGTCTTCCACGCGTCAAGCTTTTTGCAAGGCCATAACGCGGGTTATGTCGAACAGCTTTATGCGCGCTATGCCGACAATCCGGGGGCGGTCGATGAAAGCTGGCAGGCGTTTTTCCGCAGCCTTGGCGACACTCCCGCCGATGCGCAGGCAGAGGCGGCAGGCCCATCCTGGGCGCGCCGCGACTGGCCGCCGGTGCCCAATGACGACCTGACCGCCGCACTGGATGGCCAATGGCCTGCCGAACCCGCCGCCGCCGCCGACAAGATCAAGGCAAAAGCCGCTGAAAAAGGCGTGGGCCTGTCCGAAGCACAAGTCCGCAATGCCGTGCTGGACAGTTTGCGCGCGCTGATGATCATCCGCGCCTACCGTATTCGCGGCCATCTGATCGCCGATCTGGACCCGCTGGGCATGCGCGAAACCGTGCCGCATCCCGAACTGGACCCTGCGAATTACGGCTTTACCGCCAAGGACATGGACCGTCCGATTTTCATCGACAATGTGCTGGGCCTCGAAGTCGCCACCATGGCCGAGATCATGGCCATCGTGCAGCGCACCTATTGCGGCACATTCGCGCTGCAATACATGCATATTTCAAACCCCGAAGAGGCCGGTTGGCTGAAAGAACGCATCGAAGGCTATGGCAAAGAAATCACCTTTACCCAGAACGGGCGCAAGGCGATCCTGAACAGTCTTGTGCAGGCCGAAGGCTTTGAAAAATTCCTGCATGTCAAATACATGGGCACCAAAAGGTTCGGCCTTGATGGCGGCGAAAGCCTGATCCCCGCGATGGAACAGATCATCAAGCGCGGCGGCCAGCTGGGGCTGGAGGATATCGTCATCGGCATGCCGCACCGTGGCCGGTTGTCGGTGCTGGCGAATGTGATGCAGAAACCCTACCGCGCGATTTTCAACGAATTTCAGGGCGGGTCGTTCAAGCCAGAGGATGTCGATGGGTCAGGTGATGTGAAATACCACCTTGGCGCCTCCAACGACCGCAGCTTTGACGACAACACCGTGCATTTGTCGCTGACCGCCAACCCCAGCCATCTGGAGGCGGTGAACCCCGTCGTTCTGGGCAAGGTCCGCGCCAAGCAGGACCAAAAGAACGATACCGACAAGACCAAGGTCATGGCGATCCTGCTGCATGGCGATGCGGCCTTCGCGGGTCAGGGCGTTGTCGCCGAAGGGTTCGGTCTGTCCGGCCTGCGCGGCCACCGCACCGGCGGCACCATGCATATCGTGGTGAACAACCAGATCGGTTTCACTACCGCACCGCATTTCAGCAGGTCCAGCCCGTACCCCACCGATATCGCGCTGATGGTCGAAGCCCCGATTTTCCACGTCAACGGTGACGATCCAGAGGCTGTGGTCCATGCCGCCCGTGTGGCCACCGAATTCCGCCAGAAGTTCCACAAGGATGTGGTGCTGGATATCATCTGCTACCGCCGCTTTGGTCACAACGAAGGCGACGAGCCGATGTTCACCAACCCGGTGATGTACACAAAGATCAAGAAACAAAAGACCACGCTGACGCTGTACACCGAACGGCTGGTCAAGGACGGCCTGATCCCCGAGGGCGAGATCGAGGATATGAAAGCCGCGTTTCAGGCCCATCTGAACGAGGAATTCGAAGCTGGCAAAAACTATAAACCCAACAAGGCCGACTGGCTGGACGGGCGCTGGTCGCATCTCGACCGGATGAAGGAAAAGAAATATCAACGCGGCAAGACCGCCATTTCCGATGGCGACTTTGCGGCGATCGGCAAGGCGCTGGTCACCGTGCCGGATAATTTCCCGACGCATAAGACCATCGACCGTTTGCGCGAAGCCAAATCGCAGATGTTCGAAACCGGCACCGGCATCGACTGGGCCACGGGCGAGGCGCTGGCCTTCGGCTCGCTCGTGCTCGAAGGGTTCCCCGTCCGCCTGTCCGGTCAGGACAGCACGCGCGGCACGTTCAGCCAGCGGCATTCGGCATTTATCAATCAGGAAAACGAAGACCGCTATTACCCGCTGAACAATATCCGCGAAGGTCAGGCCCGTTACGAGGTCATCGATTCGATGCTGTCGGAATATGCGGTTCTGGGGTTCGAATACGGCTATTCGCTGGCCGAACCCAATGCGCTGACCCTGTGGGAAGCCCAGTTCGGCGATTTCGCCAATGGTGCGCAGATCATGTTCGACCAGTTCATTTCGTCGGGCGAAAGCAAATGGTTGCGCATGTCCGGCCTCGTCTGCCTGTTGCCGCATGGCTATGAAGGGCAAGGGCCGGAACATTCCAGCGCGCGTCTGGAACGGTTCCTGACCATGTGTGGCGGTGACAACTGGATCGTGGCCAATTGCACCACGCCGGCCAATTATTTCCACCTGCTGCGCCGCCAGCTGCACCGCACCTATCGCAAGCCGCTGATCCTGATGACACCGAAATCCTTGCTACGCCACAAACTGGCCGTGTCCAAGAAAGAGGAATTCATCACCGGATCAAGTTTCCACCGCGTGCTGTGGGATGATGCGCAATATGGCAATTCCGAAACCAAGCTGGTGGAAGACGACAAGATCAAGCGCGTGGTCATGTGTTCGGGCAAGGTCTATTACGACCTGCTGGAAGAACGCGATGCGCGCGGGATCGACGATGTCTACATCCTGCGGTTCGAACAATTCTATCCCTTCCCCGCGCAATCCGCGATGAAGGAACTGGAACGGTTCCAGAACGCGGAAATGGTCTGGTGTCAGGAAGAACCGAAAAATCAGGGCGCGTGGTCCTTTATGGAACCCAACCTTGAATGGGTGCTGACCCGGATCAAGGCGCAGCATGCACGCCCCGCCTATGCCGGACGCGCCGCCGCGGCGAGCCCTGCGACGGGCCTCGCAAGCAAGCATAAAGCAGAACAAGCAGCGCTGGTTGACGATGCGCTGACCATCAAAGGAACAAAGAAATGAGCACCGAAGTCCGCGTCCCCACGCTTGGTGAATCCGTGACCGAGGCCACCGTCGCCACATGGTTCAAGAAACCCGGCGATGCCGTCGCCGTCGACGAAATGCTGTGCGAACTGGAAACCGACAAGGTCACGGTCGAAGTGCCAAGCCCCGTCGCCGGTACCCTGTCCGAAATCGTCGCCGCCGAAGGTGAAACCGTTGGCGTCGATGCGCTGCTGGCGCAGATCGCCGAAGGCGTCTCTGCCCCCGTGAAAGAGGCACCAAAAGCAGCCCCAGCGCCCGATGCTGCCGCGACCCAGACCAATGCCGGCCCCGAAGAAACGAAACCGCGTGATCCCGAAGATGCCCCATCGGCCAAGAAACTGATGGCCGACAGCGGCATTTCCGATGTCACCGGCACCGGCAAGGATGGCCGCGTGATGAAAGAGGATGTGCTGAAGGCCCTGACCGCGAAATCCGACGCCCCTGCCCCTGCCGCCGCCCCCCGCGCGCCAGTGGCGGCCAGCGACGAGGCCCGCGAAGAGCGCGTCAAGATGACCCGCCTGCGCCAGACCATCGCCAAGCGTCTGAAAGACAGCCAGAACACCGCCGCCATGCTGACCACCTATAACGAGGTCGACATGACCGAGGTGATGGCGCTGCGCGACGCCTACAAGGACCTGTTCGCCAAGAAACACGGTGTAAAACTGGGCTTCATGTCGTTCTTTACCAAGGCCTGTATCCACGCCCTGCACGAAGTTCCCGAAGTGAACGCCGAAATCGACGGCAATGACGTGGTCTATAAAAACTACGTCCATATGGGGATCGCCGCTGGCACGCCCACGGGTCTTGTGGTGCCGGTGATCCGCGACGCCGACCAGATGTCATTCGCCGATATCGAAAAGGCGATTGCCGCAATGGGTGCCAAAGCCCGCGACGGCAAATTGTCGATGGCAGAAATGCAGGGCGGCACGTTCACCATCTCCAACGGTGGCGTCTATGGCTCGCTGATGTCCTCGCCGATCCTGAACCCCCCGCAGTCGGGGATTTTGGGGATGCACAAGATCCAGGACCGCCCGATGGCGATCAACGGGCAGGTGGTGATCCGGCCGATGATGTATCTTGCGCTGTCCTATGACCACCGGATCGTGGACGGCAAAGGCGCTGTGACCTTCCTTGTGCGCGTGAAAGAAGCACTCGAAGATCCGCGCCGTTTGTTGATGGATTTGTAATCGGTGTGGCGGGGTAAACCCCGCCCTACGTAGGTCGGGGTTTACCCCGACCACCCCTAACAAAAGGCCATGCCCATGACCCCCGAACTGACCGTCCTTGCCCTTGCGGGCCTGTTGCAAGGGCTGCAATTCGTGCTGATGTCGGTGCCTGCGAACCTTGAACTCGGCATGGGCAAAACCGCGGGGCCGCGTGATCCGGACCGCCTTGGCAAGCCGCTGATCGAACAGGTCAGCCCCGCGACAGGCCGCCTGTTCCGGGCGCTGAATAACCATTTTGAAGGTTTGATCCTGTTCACACTCGCCGTGGTCGTCGTCACGCTGGGCGACAAGGCGACGGGTCTGTCCGCGGTCTGCTCTTGGATCTATCTTGGCGCGCGGGTGCTTTATATCCCCGCTTATTATTTCGGCCTGACGCCCTGGCGTTCGGTGATCTGGATGGTGGGCTTTGCGGCCACCATGCTGATGATCGTTTCGGCCCTGATCTGAATCTGAAGGAGTTTCCATGTCCAGCTATGATGTCATCTTTATCGGCTCCGGCCCCGGCGGCTATGTCGGCGCGATCCGCGCGGCGCAACTGGGCCTCAAGGTCGCCTGTGTCGAAGGGCGCGCCACATTGGGCGGCACCTGCCTGAACGTCGGCTGCATCCCGTCCAAGGCACTGCTGCATGCGACCCATATGCTGCACGAGGCGGCACATAATTTCGCTGGCATGGGGCTCAAGGGCAAGGCACCGACGGTCGACTGGACACAGATGCTGACCTACAAGTCAGAAACCATCGCCCAGAACACCGGCGGGATCGAATTCCTGTTCAAAAAGAACAAGGTCGACTGGATCAAGGGCTGGGCCACCATCCCCGCAGCGGGCAAGGTCAAGGTCGGCGACGATACGCATGACGCCAAGCATATCGTCATCGCCACCGGGTCGCAGGCCGCCAGCCTGCCGGGTGTCGCGGTTGACGAAAAGATCGTCGTCACTTCGACCGGCGCGCTGGAACTGGGCAAGATCCCCAAGACGATGGTCGTGATCGGTGCCGGTGTCATCGGGCTGGAACTGGGGTCGGTTTTTGCCCGGCTTGGCGCGGATGTGAACGTGATCGAATATCTCGACGCGATCACGCCGGGCATGGATGCAGAGGTTGCGCGCCAATTCCAGAAGGTGCTGACCAAACAGGGGCTGAAATTCACTCTTGGCGCGGCCGTGCAGGGTGTCACCGTCAAGGGGGCCAAGGCGACCGTGACCTACAAGCTGCGCAAGGATGACAGCACCCATGAAATGACCGCCGATACCGTGCTGGTCGCAACCGGCCGCAAACCCTATACCGACGGGCTGGGGCTGGCCGATCTGGGTGTGGAACTGACCGAACGTGGCCAGATCAAGACAAACGGCAGCTTTGCCACCACTGTGGCAGGCATCTATGCCATCGGTGACACGATCACCGGCCCGATGCTGGCCCATAAGGCCGAAGACGAAGGCATGGCCGTGGCTGAAATTCTTGCAGGCCAGCATGGCCATGTGAATTACGGCGTGATCCCCGGCGTGATCTATACCCATCCCGAGGTTGCCAATGTCGGCGAAACCGAAGAATCGCTGAAAGCAGCAGGGCGCGCCTATAAGGTCGGCAAATTCCCCTTCATGGGCAATGCGCGGGCCAAGGCAAACCATGCCGCCGATGGTTTCGTGAAAATCCTTGCCGACAAGGAAACCGACCGGATTCTGGGTGCGCATATCATTGGCCCGATGGCGGGCGATCTGATCCACGAAATCTGCGTCGCAATGGAATTCGGCGCCGCAGCCGAAGACCTTGCGCGCACCTGCCACGCCCACCCAACCTATTCTGAGGCTGTGCGCGAAGCTGCGCTGGCTTGTGGTGACGGCGCAATCCACGCCTGATCTACGCGATGCGGCGGTGGTCCATCGGATTATCGCCGCACCCTGCGCGGCAGCAATAACGTGTTGCTGGGACTGTTTGACCATATCTGCGCCACAATCTTTCATTAACCATGATGTCAGTGTGTGGTGTCAGTCTGCGATAAAAGATGAAACGGGTGGTCCCTGGGCGTGTGGTGTGGATTGGACGGGCTGTGCCTGCCCTGACATCACTGCGTCGGTTGACCACCACGATCCGCCACACGTCTTGCGTATTTTGTTCCCTTGAACCGTTGTTGGCCTGATCATGATCAGGCGCATCGCATCTTTCCTCGGGCTCGACCCGGAAAAGCCGTTGCGCAAAAAGGCAGCGGCCCGCATGCTATCTGCGATGTGTCATGTCGGCAAATGCGACGGGATTATTGCCGCAGCCGAGGTCGCGCTGATCAGTGACACGATCCAGCGGCTGACGGGGCGCAGCTTTGCGCCAACCGAAATCATGCAGGTGGCCGATCAAACCCGACCAAACTTGGAACCGCAGGATTACATCGCCTTCGGAACGGGCCTGCGCGCCGGCGAAAAAGCTGTGATGATCCACGGCGTGCTGTCGATCGCGATTTCAAGCGGGCGGATCTTTCCGGCCGAATACGTTTTTGTGACGACGCTCGCGCATGGTCTTGGCATGCATGGCGCAGATTTCCGCCGCGTGCTCGGACTGGCTATCGCGGATATGAACGCGCGCGGTGCCTAGCCTTTCAGCATCCGCAGGCCCTGCGTCACATCAGTGCGGATCGCCAGGCGCAGCCCGGGTTCATCCCCGGCCTTCAGCGCGCTCAGGATCAGCTTGTGATGATAGGGCGGCTCCTTGCGGTTCAACCGCCCGTAAAGCGCGCGCATCGTCGGCCCCAGCTGCAACCAGACCGTTTCGGTCATGGCCAGCATCGCGGGGGCCTGCGCGCGCAGATACAACATCCGGTGAAACTCAAGGTTCATACGGATATAGCCCGTCGCATCCTGCCGCGCGACCATCTGGCTGACACCCTGGTTGATCGCCTCCAGCCGGTCGATCAGCGCGAAATGCGCCCGCGGCAAGGCGCGCGACGCCAGTTCCGGTTCCAGCATGGCCCGCAGGGTCGCCAGTTCCTCGATCCGTTCGTTGGTCAGGGCGGGTGTCGACACGCGGCCCGATGACGACAAAAACAAGGCCCCTTCCGCGACCAGCCTGCGCACCGCCTCGCGCGCGGGGGTCATCGACACGCCATAACTCTTGCCGATGCCGCGCAGCGTCAGCGCCGCACCGGGGGCCAGTTCGCCATGCATGATCTGGGTGCGCAAGGCGCGGTAAACCCGTTCATGCGCAGAGGTGGTTGAATCGACAGGGCGGGGCTGGATCAGCATGGCAGATATGTGATCACAAAACGCATCCCCGTCAATCGTCGAACCGCAGGCGATGCAGGCTTTCGCCATGATCGCGCAGCCAGTGCCGGTGGGCTGCGTAATCGGGGCAAAGCCGCGCCACGACAGCCCAGAACGCAGGCGCATGGTTCATTTCGCGCAGATGCGCGACTTCATGGGCGGCGACATAATCCAGCACCGCCGGTGGGGCCATGATCAGCCGCCAGGAATACATCAGCACAGACTTGCTGGAACAAGACCCCCAGCGCGACCGCGTGTCCCGGATCGACAGCCTGTCGTAACTGACCCCCAGCGTGGCGGCATGCCGGTCCGACGCCGCGGCCAGCGCATCGCGCGCCATCGCCCGCAGACGGGCGCGGACCGGTCCGGCGGCCGCCCGATTGGGCGGTACCTCGATCCGATCGTCAAGCACCCGCAAACGCGGCCCCGCCACCACCGGCAAGGCCCTGCCCTGCACCGGCACCAATGATCCGATCCGCACAGGCTCTGCCGGACCAAGCCGGCCCAGATGGCCGCGCAGCCAATCTTCCTTGTCGCGCAGAAAGGCAAGTCCCTCGCGGTCTGGTAACCCTGACGGCATCGTCAGCGTCACGCGACCGTCCAGACGCGACACCCGCAACGATAACCGGCGCGCCTGTGCCGATTTGCGCAATGTCACATCAATCGGGGGGTTGCCATGCAACGTGTGACGGCCCATATCCAGCTTTCTGTAAATGCCTGCGCCAAAGCCTTTGACACCTGTCAATGCTTATGGCAGTTGGCAGCGATCCCCCGCAAGGGGCGACCAAGTTTTTGAAGGGATAGCCTATGCCTAAGGAAGAATGGGGCACAAAGCGCCTTTGCCCCGAAACCGGCAAACGCTTTTACGACCTGAACGCGACACCGATCATCAGCCCCTACACGGGCAAAGAGGTGACAATCGACACATCCAAGACCCGCACCATGGTCGCAGATGCCGAAGACCTGCAGTCCAAAAAGGCCCGCGACGTCGATGACGAAGACGATCTGATCCTCGACGACGAGGAAGAAGACGATGTCGATCTGGGCGATGACGTGCTGGAAGACGACGACGACGAAGACACCGTGTCCTTCGACGATCTGGGTGATGTCGCGGCCAAGCCCGACGACGATTAAAAGCTGATCCCCGGGCGCGATTTGCACTTGATCTCGCCCGGTCTGCTGCATAGACAGCCAGACGTAACGCAGGTTGCAATTGGGGCCATAGCTCAGATGGGAGAGCGCTTGCATGGCATGCAAGAGGTCAGGGGTTCGATTCCCCTTGGCTCCACCACTTCCCAAAACAGAACAGTTTTGAACAAGGGCAGACAGCGTCCTGCGCCCGCCCCCATCCTCCGAGCCTAAATATCCCCGCCGGAGGCTTTAAACCTTTTTGGGACCAGCGTCACAGCAACCCGTTCGGGAGCGGCTGTTCACCCGCCGTGTTGATCCGCCGGAACCACAGCGTCAGCGCGGCCGAACTCATCACGATAAACAATGAATACAGCACCGGAACGGCCATGACCGCCTGTGCCTCGCTGCCGCTGAAGGTGAAGGCGATGATCGCAATGGCCAGCGGGCCGTTCTGGATACCGGTTTCCAGCGCCACGGTGCGGGCATTGCGCGGATGCAGCCGCAACAGCTTGGCAAAGCCATAACCGATGGCAAAGCCGAACAGCCCCAGCATGATCGACGCGAAATAGGTGCCCCATGTCGTGGCCAGCAGAAATTCCCAATTGCGCGGAATCCACGACACGATCAGGAACAGGATAAAGAACAGCGCCAGCAACGACCCGAAAAATTCGGTCACGGCACCCACATTGGCGCTGACCTTGCGCAAGACCATTCCGATGGCGACCGGCACCAGCAACAGGACCAGCGTCACGACGATATTTTCGCGCGGGATATCTAGATCAAGCGCCCCGGCATAGACCAGCAGCACAACGGGAATCAGAACCACCCCGAACACCGTCGATGTCACCGTCATCAGGACCGACAGCGCCAGATTGCCTTTGGAAAAATAGGTAAAGATATTCGACGTGGTCCCGCCCGGCATGCAGGCCATGATCAGGATACCCATCTTGATCGTGTCCGACACCGGCAAGGTGGTGGCCAGCACGAAACCGATCAGCGGCATGAAACCGAATTGTGCCACCACGCCGACCCCCAGCCCATAAGGCCGCTTGAGCGCCAGCGCAAAATCACGCGGGGTCAATGACGCGCCCATCCCCAGCATGATCACGAAAATCATCAGCGCCAAAATGGCCTGTTCGAGTGGTCCGACCATCTTACATCTTCCCTTTCAACGGCATCCGCATCACGCGGCCTGCGCCTGTTCCTGCGCGCGCAGATCCTTGCGCAGGATTTTTCCGACGTTGGATTTCGGCAATTCATCGCGGAATTCCACGAATTTTGGCACTTTATAGCCGGTCAGATGCTCTTTGCAGTAGGCGCGCAGATCGTCTTTGCTCAGACCCTCGTTGCGGGCCACGACATAGGCTTTCACCGCCTCACCCGCCGCCCCGTCCGGCACACCGATCACGGCGACCTCGATGACATCGGGGTGCGCGGCGATGATATCCTCGATCTCGTTGGGATAGACGTTGAAGCCCGACACAAGGATCATATCCTTCTTGCGGTCCACGATGCGGAAATAGCCGTCGGCATCCATTGTCCCGATATCGCCAGTCAAAAGCCAGCCATTCTGGATCGTCTTGGCCGTCTCGTCGGGTTTGCGCCAATAGCCCAGCATGATCTGCGGCCCCTTGGCGATGACTTCGCCGGGCTGGCCCTGTGGCACATCCACCCCGTCGTCATCGACGCAGCGCACATCCGTGGACGGGATCGGCACACCGATGCTGCCATGCCGGACCTGCCCGAAGGGGTTGAATGTCAGCACGGGCGAGGATTCGGTCAGCCCGTAGCCTTCCAGCACGGGCCTGCCCGTCACCTGTTCCCAGCGTTCGGCCACCGATGTCTGCAAGGCCATCCCCCCCGCCGAGGCGAATTTGAGATGCTTGGGCGGCGTGTCCAGAAACCAGATTTCGTTGTTCAGCCCGTTGAACAGGGTGTTCACCCCACTCATCCATGTGACCTTATAATTCTCGAAGGCGCGTTTGAGGTTGGACAAAGGGCGCGGGTTCGGGATCAGGATGTTGCGCGCACCGATGGAATAAAAGCCCAGAAAATTCACCGTAAAAGCAAAGATATGATAGAGCGGCAAGGCCGTCAGCGCGACTTCCTTGCCTTTTTCCAGATTGGTGATCAGCGACATGGTCTGCGCCATGTTCATCAGGATATTGGCATGGGACAGCATCGCGCCCTTGGACACGCCGGTCGTCCCGCCGGTATATTGCAGGCAGGCCACGTCATCGGGATTGATCGTGCTGCGGTAAGCCTCGATCGCATTGTGCAGGCTATCATGCTTGGCACGTCCCGCCTCAATGGCATCGGGCAGGCGGATATGCGGAATCGTGATCGGCAGGACCGATTTATCCCAATGTTTCTGGACCAGCCCGACGATCATCTTGGGCAGGCGCGGCAGGTATTCGGCCACGCGCGTCACGATCACATGCTGGACCGGATAGGTTTTCATCGCCTCGGCCAGCTTGTCCGCGAACATATCCACCACGATGACAGCGGCAGGTTCGGCATCGGTGAACTGCTTGGCCATTTCATCCGCGGTATAGAGCGGGTTGACGTTGACCAGCACGCAGCCTGCCTTGAACACCGCCATCGCCGCCACCGGATAAGACAGGCAATTGGGTACCTGCACCGCCACCCGGTCGCCCGCCTGCAAACCCGCAATATCGCGCAGATAGACGGCCAAAGCGTCAGACATTTCATCCGCCTGCCGGAATGTCAGCGTGCCGTTCATCCCGTTCGCCAACACAGTGGTAAAAGCTGGCAGGTCGCCATAGACAGCCGCGGTCGAGGTGATGAAATCGCCAAGGCTCCGGTATGGCATGTCGTCAATACTGTTTGGAACGGACGGGCCGTAAAAGGCCGTCCACGGACGGTCGTTTGCCAAAGTGCTTCCTCCCAAAAGCGTTTGGACGACCGTAGCCGGATTGACGGCTTTGTGAAGCCAGAGTTTACAAGCGGACGTTACGTCGCGACAGCCGCGGGGTCTGGCGTCAGGGCATCCGCGGTCTGGCGCACCACATCACCGACCTGCCGGAATTGCGCGGCCATCGGATTGGTCTTGCGCCAGATCATCCCCACCGTGCGTGCCGGTTGCGGGTCGGCAAAGCGGCTGATGCTGACGGGCGCAGACCGGGTTTCGACCGCGACGGCCATCTGCGGGATCAGCGTGACACCAATGCCCGCACCCACCATCTGCACCAGCGTGGACAGTGAACTGCCATCCAGACCGTCGCGGGCCATCGCCGATTGCAGGTTGCAGAAAGACAGCGCCTGATCGCGGAAACAATGGCCTTCTTCCAGCAGCAACAGCCGCAAGTGGCGCAAGTCTGACGCCTGCGGCACTGGCGCGGCGCCGTCCTTTTCGGACCTGACCAATAGCAGCTTTTCATCGAACAGGGCCAATTCCGCCAACCCCGGTTCGGCAACCGGAAGTGCGACAATCGCGGTGTCAATCTGGCCGTCGTGCAATTCCTCGATCAGGCGCTGGGTCACGGTTTCGCGCACATGCACGTCCAGATCGGGAAAGCTGCGCCCCAGCGCACCGATCAGGCCCGGCAAAAGATAGGGGGCGATGGTCGGGATCACCCCGATCCGCAACCGCCCCGCCAGCCCCGATTGCGCGGCGCGCGCCATATCGCCCAGTTCATCCACCGCTTGCAGGATGTCGCGCACCCGCTGCGCCCAGTCTTCGCCAAAGGCGGTCAACCGCACCTGCCGCGCACCGCGTTCAAACAGGGCGGTGCCAAGCGTGCTTTCAAGCTCTTTGATCTGCACCGACAGGGCGGGTTGCGAAATGGCGCAGGCATCCGCCGCACGGCCGAAATGGCCGTGGCGGGCCAAAGCTTCGAAGTACCGCAGCTGCTTGAAGGTAATATTCATAACTTTAAGTTATCAAAACTATTACAAATTGCAACTTAAACAAATGACGAACCTATGTTAGAAGGATTCTAAGCGCGCGTGCCGGGCACCCGGCAGCGCCGCCATCACACTTTGCCACAAGCAATCGGAGAGAGAATCATGGACGGAAATGATGTTGGAAAATGCCCTGTCATGCACGGGGTCGGTCTGAACACCACCACTGGCACACGCGGTAACCGCGATTGGTGGCCAAACCAGCTAAATCTGCGCATCCTGCACCAGAACGCCCCCGCGCTCGACCCGATGGGCGAGGATTTCAACTATGCAGAGGTATTCAAGACACTGGACCTGCAGGCGCTGAAACAGGATCTGACCGCGCTGATGACCGACAGCCAAGATTGGTGGCCCGCCGATTACGGCCATTACGGTCCGTTCTTCGTGCGCATGGCGTGGCACAGCGCCGGCACCTATCGCACCGCTGACGGGCGCGGCGGGTCGCGGTCCGGCACCCAGCGTTTTGCGCCGCTGAACAGCTGGCCTGACAATGGCAATCTGGACAAGGCGCGCCGGTTGCTTTGGCCGCTCAAGCAGAAATACGGCAACCAGATTTCCTGGGCCGACCTGATGATCCTTGCCGGTAACGTGGCGATGGAATCGATGGGGTTCAAAACCTTCGGTTTCGGCGGCGGTCGCGCCGACATTTGGGAACCCGAAGAAGACATCTATTGGGGCACCGAAGATACATGGCTGGGCGATAGCCGCTATAAAGGCGAGCGCGAGCTGGAAAACCCGCTGGCCGCCGTGCAGATGGGCCTGATCTACGTCAACCCCGAAGGCCCCAACGCCAACCCTGACCCGCTGGCATCGGCGCATGACATCCGCGAAACATTCGCACGGATGGCAATGAACGACGAAGAAACCGTTGCATTAGTCGCCGGTGGCCACACATTCGGCAAATCGCATGGCGCGGGTGACGCCGCCCTGATGGGTCCCGAACCCGAGGGCGCGCCGATCCATCAGATGGGCTTTGGCTGGAAAAACGGCTTTGGCAGCGGCAAGGGCGTGCATACCACAACCAGCGGCATCGAAGGTGCATGGACCCCCACGCCAACAACTTGGGACATGAGCTATTTTGACACCCTGCTCGGCAATGATTGGGAACTGACAAAAAGCCCCGCTGGCGCGCATCAATGGCGCCCTGCCAATGGTGCCATGTCGGATGCGGTGCTCGACGCCCATGACCCCGCACGCCGCCATGCGCCGATGATGACCACTGCCGATCTGGCACTGAAACTCGACCCCGCCTATGCGCGGATTTCCAAGCATTACCACGAAAACCCAGAGATTTTCGCCGATGCCTATGCCCGCGCCTGGTTCAAACTGACCCACCGCGACATGGGGCCAAAGGCGCTGTATCTGGGCAACGAAGTCCCCGCTGACGACCTGATCTGGCAGGACCCGATCCCCGCCGTCGATCATGACCTGATCTCCGCCGCCGATGTGACCGCGCTCAAGGCGCAGATCATGGCGACGGGTCTGTCGGTGCAGGAACTGGTACGCACGGCTTGGGCCTCGGCCTCGACCTTCCGCGGGTCGGACAACCGGGGCGGTGCCAATGGCGCGCGCATCCGTCTGGCCCCGCAAAAGGACTGGACCGTCAACGAACCTGCAGAACTGTCCAAGGTGTTGGCAGCGCTCGAAGGCGTGCAAAGCGCGTTCAACGCGGCCCAGACCGGCAACAAGCGCGTATCGCTGGCCGATCTGATCGTGCTGGGTGGCTCTGCCGCGATCGAAGCTGCAGCAAAGGCCGCCGGTCACGACCTGTCGGTGCCTTTCACCCCCGGCCGCACCGATGCGACAGCCGAACAGACCGATGCCGAAAGCTTTGAAGTGATGGAACCGATTGCCGATGGTTTCCGCAACTATCTCAAGCCTGGCCTGTCGGTTGCTGCCGAAAAGCTGCTGGTGGATCGTGCGCAACTTCTGGGTCTGTCGGCACCGGAAATGACTGCGCTGGTCGGTGGTCTGCGGGTTCTGGGTGCAAACTATGGCAACACGAGCCATGGTGTGCTGACCGACAAACCCGGCACGCTGAGCAACGACTTTTTCGTCAACCTGACCGATATGGCCTATGACTGGACCCCTGTTGCAGGTGACGAAAATGCGTTCGAAGGCCGTGATCGCGCCACCGGTGCGGTGAAATGGACCGGCACGCGCGTTGATCTGGTGTTCGGCTCCAACTCGCAACTGCGCGCCATCGCCGAGGTCTATGCCCAGAACGATCACGCCGACCGTTTCGTCGGACGCTTCGTACAGGCGTGGACCAAGGTCATGGAACTGGACCGTTTCGATCTGAAATAAGCCAGACAGGGCGCAGCCGGTTCATCGGCTGCGCCCCTTTTTCGCGGCCATTGCACGGCAAGGGGGCCGCTGATGAAAACCTCAACCCTCATTATCGGTGGTGGCCTGACCGGCCTTGCCCTTGCCCATCGCCTGCAACTGGCGGGGCAGGATTTCCTGCTGGTCGAGGCGCGCGACCGTTTCGGTGGGCGGATCGCATCCTTGCATCTGGACGGCGCAGGGTTCGATCTGGGGCCGTCCTGGGTCTGGCCCGGGCAGGCCCGGATTGCGGCGCTTTGCAATCTGCTGGGTCTGCCATTGTTTGCCCAGCATGCGCAGGGTGCGCAACTTTACGAACAGCCCGATGGGCGCGTGATCCGCGACCAAGGCTTCATGTCGATGGCCGGATCGCTGCGGATCACGGGCGGCACCGGTGCGCTGGTGGCGGCCCTTGTCGCGCGGCTGGACCCCGCGCGGCTGATCACGGGCGCGGCGGTGCAACGGGTATCGGACAGCGGCGCCACCTTGCAGGACGGGCGCAGCATCACCACCGACAGGGTGGTGATCGCCATCCCGCCGCGGCTGGCCGCAGGGCTGGCCTTTACCCCCGCCCTGCCCGTGGATGCGCAGCAGGCACTGGCGGCGGTTCCGGTCTGGATGGGGGCGCATGCCAAATGCGTCGCGGTTTACGACACGCCATTCTGGCGCAGTGACGCGCTGTCCGGCGATGCAGCCAGCAGACGCGGCCCCTTGGCCGAAATCCATGATGCCAGCCCCGCGCAAGGCCCGCTTGGGGCCTTGTTCGGGTTTGTCGGTGTGCCGGCAGACCAACGCAGGCAGGTCGACCTGCGCGCGTTGGTGATCGCCCAACTGGTCAACCTGTTCGGGCCGCAGGCCGCGTCGCCGCGCAGGTTGCAGATCATGGATTGGTCGCGCGAAACCTTCACCGCCACCCCTGCCGATGCGACGCCACCCGCGGGGCATCCGGCCTATCTGCTGCCAGCGGCCTTGCGGCAGGTCGCGGATGACCGGATCATTTTCACCTGCGCGGAACTGACCACCGACAACGGCGGCCTGATCGAAGGCGCGCTGGCCGCCGCCGAACGGGCAGCGCGGATCATCCTGCCCGGCTGATCATTCCGCAGGGGCCAGCGCCGTGTTCGGCACATCACGTTTGGCGCGCTTTTCGCCCAGCATCAGCATCGCGGGCGTGACCAGCAGGGTCAGCACCGTGGCAAAGATCAGCCCGCCTGCAATCGCGCTGGACAATTCGGTCCACCATTGCGTGGACGGCGCACCATAGACGATCTCGCGCGTGAAAAAGTTGATGTTCAGGCCAATCACCATCGGCATCAGCCCCAGCGCCGTCGTGACGGATGTCAACACCACGGGCCGCAGACGCTGCGCCCCCGTGCGCAAAGCCGCCTCGAGCGAGGATAGCCCTGCAGCGCGCAATTCGTTGTAGGTATCAATCAGCACGATGTTGTTGTTCACCACGATCCCCGCCAGCGCGATCACCCCGATCCCGCCCATCACCACGCCAAAGGGGCGGCCCGTAATCATCAGGCCCACCAGCACCCCCGCGACCGAAAAGACGATCGCCGACATCACAACGAAGGCCTGCCAGAAACTGTTGAACTGCGTCAGCAGGATCAGAAACATCAGCCCGATGGCCGACAGGAAAGCCCCAATCAGAAAGACCATGGATTCTTCCTGATCTTCCGCCTCGCCCGCGAAATTGACGGTGACGCTGTCGGGCAGGTCCAGATCGGAAATCGCCGCTTGCAGCGCCAGCGTCTGGTCATTGGGCAGAATGCCGGGGGCGACATCGGCGGAAATTGTCAGCACGCGGGCTTGGTCAATGCGCGTGATGACACCCGACCGCGGGGCCGGATTGAACGACACGAAATTCGAAATCGGCACCAGACCGACCGAGGTGGGGACGCGCAGCGCCTCCAGCTCCTCCAGCGTGCGGCTGTCGGCGGGAAAGCGCACGGCGATATCAACCTCGCCGTCACCATCCTCTGGCCGGTAGGTGGCGACATTGATCCCGCGCGTCAGCAACTGCACCGCCTGCCCCAGCAGAGCGACATCAGCACCGCTGCGCGCGGCCTCGGACCGGTCCACGCTGATCTGCCATTCCACGCCGGGGCTGGGGCGCGAATCGATGATGTCGATAAACCCGCCCAGCCGGTCCATTTCGGCCATAACCGCCGCAATCGCTATATTCTGGTCGGCATCATTGGCGCTGAAAATTTCCAGATTGATCGGCTTGCCGCCGCCCGGACCTGCAGCGCTGGTCTGGACCTGCACTTCGATCCCGGGGATTTCGGCCATCTCTGCGCGGATATCCTCGGCGATCAGGGCGACAGGGCGGCGGGTGTCCCAATCGGTCATTTCCAGCTGTAGCGCGCCGATCACGTCACCGCTGTCACGCGATCCGCCGGACCGCGCATAGATGCTGGCGATCTCGCCATAGGCGGACAGGCGCGTTTCAACCGCGCGGACCAAGGCATCTTGTTCAAAGACCGAAAAATTGTCCTTGGCCAGAACCTCGACCTGCGCATAATCGGGTTCGACATCGGGAAAAAAGGTCAGGCCATTGCCGAAATGACCATAAGCCACGAAAGACCCGACCAGCGCGATCATCGCAAAGGACAGCGTGGTCCAGGGCCGCAGGATCGACCATTCCAGCACGCGGATATAGCCACCCATGAAGCCGGTCATCTGGCGCGGATCGCCTTTTTCGGCGGCGTAAAGCTGCGCCTTGGCCTTGGCGGACTGGCCCTGCCGCTTGCCGATCATGCCGCCGACGACGGGGATAAAGATCAGCGCCATGAACAACGACGCTGACAGCGTGACGATGACCGTGATTGGCAGGAATTTCATGAATTCGCCCACCACGCCCGACCAGAACAACAGCGGAAAGAACACACACAGCGTGGTCGCGGTCGAGGCGATGATCGGCCAGGCCATGCGTTTGGCGGCGCGGGCATAGGCCAGGCGCGGGCTGTCGCCTTCATGCAGGTAGCGGTCGGCAAGTTCGACCGTGACAATGGCCCCGTCCACCAGCATCCCCACGACAAGGATCAATGAGAACAGCACGACGATATTCATCGTCAGACCCATGAAATACAAAACCGCCACACCCGTCAGGAATGCACCCGGAATGGCCAGCCCGACCAGCACCGACGACCGCAGGCCCAGCGCATAGACGACAACGATCATGACAAGCATAATCGCCGCGATCACGTTGGCCTCAAGGTCGGACAGCATGGTCTTGACGGTTTCGCTTTCGTCCAGCGTATAGCTGATCTCGACCGTCTGGGGCCAATCGGCGCGCAGGCGGTCGATGACGCTGCGCACGTCGTCCACCGTGTCGATGATATTGGCGCCTGCGCGTTTCTTGATTTCCAGCGCCAGCGCGGGCTGGCCGTCGATGCGGGCATAGCCCAAAGGATCCTCGAAGGTGCGGCGGATCGTGGCGACATCGGCAAAGGTCACGACGGTCTGGCCGCGCGTGATGATGGGCAGGTCCATCACATCCTGCGCATTCTCGATCAGTCCCGGCACCTTGAGAACGATGCGCCCCGCCTCGCTTTCGATGGCACCGGCGGCGATCAGCTGGTTGTTGCGCGTGATCGATCCGATCAATTCGTCAAACGACAGGTTATAGGTCTCGAACACGGTAGGGTCGATCAGTACCTCAAGCAATTCGTCGCGTTTGCCCGCCACATCCACCTCGAGGACACCGCCCAAAGCCTCGATCTCGTCCTGCAGATTGTCGGCGATGGCGTTCAGCGTCCGTTCAGGTACGGGGCCGGACAGGATCACCGTCAGGATCGGGAACAGGGCTGTGTTAATCTCGGTCACGGTCAGATTGACGCTGTCGGGCAGGTCGTTTTCGGCACGGTCGGCGGCCTGACGGACATCATCCAGCGCCTGACCCGCGTCATAGCCCGGTTCGAATTCCAGCTGGACCGTTGCAAACCCTTCGCCCGCTTTTGCGATCATCGTGCTAAGGCCCGTCAATGACGCGAACTCGGTTTCCATCGGGCGCACCAGCACATCTTCGGCATCCTGCGGTGAAATCCCGTCCAGCGATGTGGATATATAGACAACCGGAATAGTGACCTCTGGATTGCTTTCCTTGGGGATGGCCAGATAGGCAAAGCTGCCCACCAGCAACAGGAAAGCAAAAACCAGCGTGACAACCTTGCCACGCCCAAAGGCGGCGTCGATCAGTCCGTTCATGGCTGCACCAGGGCTGTCTGGTCCTGCGTCGGCGCGCGCGGGTCAACCGGATCGCCCTGATTGACGAAACCCTGACCTACGGTGATGATCCGCGCCTGTTCGGGCAGGCCCGCGATCCAGATACCATCGGTCTGCGCGCGCACGATCTGCACGGTCGAAAATACGACGCGGTTGTCGGCATCCACGGTCTTGACCCCAAGTTCGCCGGTCGTGCCCAGCGACAGGACCGCAGGCGACACGAAATGCCCGCGCGCCTGCCCTGTCGGCATGGCCACACGTGCGCTCAGCCCCGCAGGCATCACGCTGTCAGGGTTATCGACGATGATCTCGACCCGAAAGGTACGGGTCTGCTGGTCGGCATTGGCCCCGATAAAGGCAATGGTGCCTGCCTTTTGCTCGCCAGTGATAAAGGACACCTGCGCGTCCTGCCCGGTTTGCAGACGTGACAGCGCCTGTTGCGGCACCTGCACGACGACGGTCAGCGGGTCATTGTCCAGCACTTCAGCCACGACCATGCCGTTTTCGACGGATTCGCCCACGTTCACGGTCAGATCATTCAGCCGACCGGCAAAGGGGGCGGTCACGATTGTATTGTCCAGCCGGTCCTGCGCCGATGTCACGGCAGCCTCGGCTGCGGCGCGGGCTGCGCGCGCTTGCGACACGCGGTCTTCGGTCGCGACACCACGGTCCTGCAAGGCCAAGGCGTTGTCGTAATCGCGCTGCGCTTGCGCCAGCTGGGTCTGCGCCTGCACCAGCTGCGCCTCGGCGATGCCTGCGTCGATGCGGGCGATTTCCTGCCCCGCAGTCACCAGATCGCCGCGCGATACAGCAACGCTGGCGATCTGTCCGTCCGCCTTGGCCCGCACTGTGGCGGCGCGGTCGGGGATAGACTGGCCTTCGGCAGTCAGGACCAGCGGCACATCCTGCGCGACCGAATCCATCACCGCAACGCTGACAGCACGGTCCGGCGCATCCGCGACGACACCTGCATCGGGGTCAGCAGAGGGCAGGATCACACCGCTGCCCATCCAGCCGATCAGCGCCAGCGCCAGCAACCCCGCGATCCATTTGGACCGCGACGCGCCCCTGTCGGTATCAAACTGCAGTTTGCCCGTCTGATCGGGTGCGGTCACGCCATTCATTGGTTGTCCTTCTTCGTCCGGTCTGCAGAGATTATCGGCCAACTCGTCTTTAGTTAGTATACCTGCGTCAGCGTTACCAGATGCAGCAAGCCAGTTACCCTTGCGACTGTGCCGCATTAAGACCAGCAGCGGCCGTCTGGACATTTGCCCAGACCACATGGCTAATTCGGCCAACCAACCACAGGAGCCGCCCTTTGCCTGAAATCGCCACCAACGACAGCACCGGCGACCTGGTCATCTGCCCTTTGGGCATAGATGGTGTGCTGGTGCGGTTCTCGCGCGCGCTATCACCGCAGGCCAATGATGCAGCCCATGCCTTTTGCGATGCGGTCATAGACGCCCGTTTGTCCGGCGTGACCGAGGTGGCCCCGTCGCTGACATCGGTGCGGGTCGCTTTCGATCCGGCCAAGACCGACCGCGACAGCCTGACCCGCGCCTTGCGCGACCTGCTGGCACAGTTGCGCGACGCCGATGCCTCTCCGCGTCGCCTGTGGCGTATTCCGGTGGCCTTTGGCCCCGCCCATGCCCCGCAACTAGCCGAGGCGGCAGAGCTTGCAGGGCTAACCCCCGATCAGGCCGTGGCACAGATCACGGCACAGCAATTGCGCGTTCTGGCCACCGGTTTTGCCCCCGGCCAGCCCTATCTGGGGATGATGCCGCCGCATTGGGACATCCCGCGCCAGTCCGAGCTGACGCCAAAGGTGCCGCGCGGCGCGCTGGTGACGGCAGTGCGCCAACTGATCATCTTTGCCGCCGATACGCCCACCGGCTGGCGACAGATCGGGCAAAGCGCCTTTGCGGTCTGGCGGCCTGACAGCGACAGACCCTTCGCGCTGGACCCGGGCGATGCGGTCCAGTGCGTGGCGGTGTCCGACGATACCCTGCGCGACCTGCAAGCCAATCCCGACAGCAACGGCGGCGCAACCTGCAAAGTGTTACGCTGATGCCGGTGCTGACCGTCCATAGCGCGGGTCCCGGTGTCACGGTCCAAGACCTTGGCCGCACCGGCTGGACCGCGCAGGGCCTGTCGCGCGGCGGTGCCGCTGACAGGCTGGCCCTGCTGGAAGCGGCGGCATTGCTGGATCAGGACACCGGACTGGCGGTTCTGGAAATGGCGGGGTTCGGCGGGGTGTTCAGCACCGACCGTCCCCTGCGCATCGCCCTGACTGGCGCGCTGATGCAGGCCGACATCGACGGCGTGCCGGTGCCACCCAATACCAGCCAGCTGTTAGCGGCGGGTGCAAAACTGACCATCGGCGGCGCGCGGGCGGGGGTTTACGGCTATCTGGCCTTTGCGGGCGGGATCGTGACCCCGCCTGTCATGGGCAGCCGTGCCACGCATCTGACCGCTGGGCTGGGCCGCGTGCTGGTGGCGGGTGACAGCCTGCCCTTGGGCACAGATCCTGCGCCGGATACCCCGCCCCGACGGCTGGACAGTGCCGACAGGTGCCGGGGCGGGCTGATCCGCCTGATGCCCGGCCCGCAGACAGACCTGTTCGACGGCGCCACGCTGGCGCGGTTCCTGTCCACGTCCTTTCGCCGCGATCCGCGCGGCAACCGGCAGGGTGTGCGGCTGGACCATGACGGCGCGCCCTTCGGGGTGGCCAGCGGGCTGAGCATCACATCCGACCTGATCGTGGCGGGCGATGTGCAACTGACCGGCGATGGCGTGCCCTATGTGCTGCTGGCGGAATGTCAGACCATCGGGGGATATCCGCGCATCGGCACCGTCATCCCCGCCGATCTGGCGCGCGTAGCACAGACAGCCCCTGGCACAATGTTGCAATTCACCCTGCTGGATATCGCGCAGGCTGATGCGACCGCGCAATCGGATGCTGACCTGCTGCGCACCCTGCGGCAGGCCTGCCAACCCCTGATCCGCGATCCGCATGACATCGCCGATCTGTTGGGCTACCAACTGGTCAGCGGGGTGACCGCGGGCGACGATCTGGAACGGGACGGTGATGGCACTCAAGGTTGATCTGAACGCCGACATGGGCGAAAGTTTCGGCCCCTGGACGATGGGGGATGACGCGGCATTGCTCGATATCGTCACCTCGGCCAATGTGGCCTGCGGGTTTCACGCGGGCGACCCCGATGTGATGGACCGCACGATGCGGCAGGCCGTCGCCCGCGGCGTGGGACTGGGCGCGCATCCGGGGTTTGCCGATCTCAAAGGGTTCGGGCGGCGCAACCTGCCCATCCCCGCCGAGGAGATCGCCAATGCCGTCGCCTATCAACTGGGTGCAGCACAGGCGATGGCGCGGCGCGCGGGCGGGCTTATCCGGCATCTCAAACTGCACGGGGCGCTGGCGAATATGGCCTCGGTCGATGCTGGGCTGGCAAAGGCCTGTTATCAGGCCGCGCTCGACGTTGATCCCGATCTGGTGATCATGGTGCTGGCTGCCACCGCACAGGAAAGCGCCGCGCGTGAACTGGGCTGTCATTGGGCGGGCGAGATTTTCGCCGACCGCGCCTATCACGACGATGCCACGCTGGTCGATCGCCGTCTGCCCGGGGCGGTGCTGCATGATCCGGCAGTGGTCGGCCCCCGCATTCTGGCCATGTTGCAGGCGGGGGCGATCATCGCGGATAGCGGCAAACACCTGCCCTGCCGGATCGACACGATCTGCCTGCATGGCGACACGCCGGGCGCGGTTGCCATCGCGCGCGGCTTGCGCGATCACCTGACACAGGCGGGGATCACGCTTGCCGCCTTTTGAAACGGAGCCTGCCATGACCAACTATTATGCCCCCACCGGCGGCCTGCCCCCGCAAACCGACCTGCTGACAGGGCGCGCGGTGTTCACCACCGCCTATGCCGTGATCCCCAAGGGGGTGATGACCGATATCGTCACCAGTAACCTGCCGTTCTGGGACAAGACCCGCGCCTGGGTGCTGGCGCGGCCTTTGTCGGGCTTTGCCGAAACCTTCAGCCAGTACATCATGGAGGTCGCGGCAGGCGGCGGCAGTATGCGGCCAGAGACCGACAAAGCCGCGCAAGGCGTCATCTTCGTGGTCAAAGGCGGCTTTACCCTGACCATCACGGGGCAGGATCACGCGATGCGCCCCGGCAGCTATGCCTATCTGCCTGCGGGCTGCGACTGGCATCTGCGCAACGGTACCGATGCGCCAGCGACGTTCCACTGGGTCCGCAAAACCTATCGCGCGGTCGATGGCATTGCTGCGCCAGAGGCTTTCGTCACCGACGAGGATGCAGCGACCACCATCGCCATGCCCGACACCAACGGCGCTTGGGCCACGACACGTTTCATAGACCCCGCCGACATGCGCCACGACATGCATGTCAATATCGTGACCTTCCAGCCGGGCGGGGTGATCCCCTTTGCCGAAACCCATGTGATGGAACACGGGCTTTATGTGCTGGAAGGCAAGGCGGTTTATCGGCTCAATCAGGATTGGGTCGAGGTCGAGGCGGGCGATTTCATGTGGCTGCGCGCCTTCTGCCCACAAGCCTGTTATGCTGGTGGGCCGGGGCCGTTCCGCTATCTGCTTTATAAGGACGTGAACCGGCATATGCCGCTTTGAAAAACTTTTATGCCTCCGGCGGGGATATTTTGGCTCGGAAGATGGGGGGAGTGGCGCGAAATCCGTCTGGGATCGTGTCGATCCCATCGAGCAGCAGATCGGCCATGACCTGCCCGACCTTGGGCGCCATGCCAAAGCCGATCTTGAAGCCGCCATTGGCGATATACTCCCCCGCCCGCGTCGGGTGATGGCCCAACACCGGCGCGCGGCTGGGGGCGCGGGGGCGCACCCCGGCCCAGCGGGCGATGATTTCGGCGCCTTGTAGGACCGGAAAGGCCGCGACGGCCCGCGCGATCACGTCATCAAGGCCGGTGTTGGTGCTGGCGGGATCGGTGAAATCACGCTCCGAGGTGGACCCAATAGCGACAGTGCCGTCCAGATGCGGGATGATATGCAGCGCGTCAGCAAAAAGTTGCGGGCTGCCAGCCGCGTCAAGACGCAGCAGCGCCGCCTGCCCTTTCACGCCGTTGCCGCCGATCTCGGCCATACCAGCCCAGCCGGTGGCCCAGACGATTTTGCCCTCTGGCGCGCCTTGGGACTGGATGCTGCCACCCAACGCTGTGACAGCATCCGCCAAGGCCTGCGTCGCGCGGCGGGGATGGACCAGTGCAGACAGCGTGTCGCGCACCACATAGCCGCTGGGCGAAGGCGGCATCCACGGCGCATCGGTGACGGGTTCGACCTGCCATGTCGCCAGTCCCTGCCACAAATCATCGGCGGATATCGCCCGTGCCTGCGCCAGCGCCACAGCGCTTTCATCCGCCAAAGGCTGCAATCGCCCGCTGCGGGCATAGCCGGTTTCGGCCCCGGTCAAGGCAGCGACATCCGCCCAAAACTGTTCCGCCATGATCAAGCTGTCGAATTGAAACGCCTTCTTGTCGTTCCACTGTTCGGGCACATGCGGGGCAAGCGCACCGACGAGGCCACCGCTGGCCCCCGCCGCCACACCCGCAGGGTCGATCACCTGCACCTTTGCGCCGCGCCGCGCGCAGGCAAAAGCCACCGACAGGCCGAACACCCCCGCCCCCATGACCGTGATATCAGCAATTGCCATTCCGCGCCCCAATGCCCAAAGATGCCCCAGACCTAGGGCAGACCGGCATGACAGACCAGACAGCAAAACTCGATTGGCGGGATGGCGTGCCGATCGCGCGGGATTTCGACGACCCCTACTTCTCGTTCGATGATGGTCTGGCCGAAACGCGGCATGTATTTCTGGACGGCAACGACCTGCCCGCGCGGTTCGGTGGTGATCTGCGGATCGGCGAACTGGGCTTTGGCACAGGACTGAACCTGCTGGTCACATGGGACGCTTGGGTGCAGGCGGGCAGGCGCGGCAGGCTGGATTTCACATCATTCGAGGCCTTCCCAATGGCACAGGCGGATATGGCGACGGCGCTTGCGCATTTCCCGACGCTGGCAGGCTATGCCGCAAGGTTGCTGGAGACGTGGACGGCAGGCACGGGGCGGATCACGCTGGACGAGGGGCTGACAATGCAGGTTATCATCGGCGATGCACGCCGGACCCTGCCTGATTGGCTTGGGCTGGCCGATGCATGGTATCTGGACGGGTTTTCCCCCGCCAAGAACCCCGAGCTTTGGGAACCCGCGCTGCTGCAGGCGGTGGCAGCGCATACAAGCGCGGGTGGGACGGCAGCGACCTATAGCGCGGCAGGGCATATCCGCCGCGCGCTGGCCGAGGCAGGGTTCACCGTCACCCGCCACCCCGGATATGGACGCAAGCGGCACATGACCCGCGCAAGGATGTAAAATGCAGACGAATACAAGGCTCGGGATCATGCTGATGATCCTCACCACCTTCATCTTTGCGATCCAGGACGGAATTTCACAGCATCTTGCGGTGAACAACAACGTCGTGATGATCGTGATGATCCGCTACTGGTTCTTCGCCGCTTTCGTGATCGCCATCGCGCGGCGGCAATCGGGGTCGATCCGGGCGGCAGCACGCACCAAACAGCCCCTGTTGCAGATCGCGCGCGGCACGCTGCTGGCGCTGGAAATCTGCGTCATGGTCACGGCCTTCGTCTATCTGGGACTGGTCGAAAGCCATGCGATCTTTGCCTGCTATCCGCTGCTGATCGCGGCGCTGTCCGGCCCCGTGCTGGGCGAGGCTGTGGGCTGGCGGCGCTGGGCCGCGATCGGGATCGGCTTTGTGGGCGTGCTGGTGATCCTGCAACCGGGCTTTGCGGTGTTTTCGCCTGCCGCCGCGATCCCGCTGGCCTCGGCCTTCATGTTCGCGCTTTATGGCCTGCTCACGCGCTATGCGGCACGGCTGGACAATACGACGACATCGTTTTTCTGGACCGGCACATCGGGGGCGGTGGTGATGACCGTGGTCGGCGTCTGGTTCTGGGAACCGATGTCGGCATCAGACTGGCGCTGGATGATCACGCTGTGCTTTACCGGTGCCGCCGCCCATTGGCTGCTGATCAAAACCTACGAGGTCGCCGAGGCGAGCGCGGTCCAGCCCTTTGCCTATCTGCAACTGGTCTTCGCCAGCGTCATCGGCGTCGGCCTGATGGGCGAGACGATCCGCCCCAACGTCGCCATCGGTGCCGCCATCGTCGTGGGCGCCGGGCTGTTCACGTTGTGGCGTGCCCGCCAGAGAGCCGCATCTTCAGAGTAAAAATATCCCCGCCGGAGGCATAAAAGTTCTTAATCCCGCACCGGCCTTGCCACCGGACGCAACACCGGTTTCTGCCCGATCAGCAGCGCCGTAAACTGCACCGGCCCCGCCTGCCCACTCAGCCGCGCCTGATAGACCGGCAGGCTTTCGGTGACGCGCTGGACGTAATTGCGGGTCTCGACAAAGGGAATATGTTCGATCCAGTCGACCACATCCATCTGCCGCAGGCGCGGATCACCGCGTTCGCGTATCCATGCGCGCGGGCGGCTGGGGCCTGCGTTATAGCCTGCGGCGATCATCACGGGGCTGGGGCCGAATTCATCCTGCAGATAGGCCAGATAGGCCGCGCCCAAGGTCGCGTTATACTGCCAGTCGCTGGTCAGCCGCGCGCGCGAGTAGGGCAGGTTCAGCCAGCCTGCGACCTCTTCTGCCGTGGCGGGCATGACCTGCATCAGGCCCAACGCACCCACAGGGCTGGCGATCCCGGTGTTGAATTCGCTTTCGCGCCGCGCGATCGACAGGGCAAGGGCGGGATCAACGGGCAGGTCCATCTGCGCCAGATCATGCACGGGGTAATAGATTTCCGGCATGACAATGCCGCGCGTCGCGGCGGTCTTGCCCAGCAGAAGGGTATAATAATCCTCGCCAATAGACGACAGATAAGCCCCCAGCGCGCGCAGGGCATCAGGCTCCAGCCGTTCACCCAAGGCGGCGAAAAAGGTCACGGCGGCCCCGCGCTCGCCCCCTTTCAGCAAGATCAGGGCGGCGCTAGTCAGGTCATCGTCAAACACGGGCTGGCCCTGCCATGCAACATCCGCCCCGACCAAGGCCGCATCCAGCGGCCGGCCTGTCCGTTCCGAGGCCAAGAGCCCATAGAACGTCGTCTGGTGGTCCGCCGCGCGCGCATAGGCAGCCGCGGCAAGGTCTGTATTGCCCTTCACATCCTGCGCGCGCCCGATCCAATACTGCATCCGCGCCACCGAAATCGGGCCGGAGACACGGGCCGCCGCCCTGTCGAAATGCATCAGCGCCTGCACCGGATCGCCTTGATAGATCAGCGCGATATAGCCCGCCAGCCATTCAAGATCGGCAAAAGCCTCGCCCTCAGTCAGGAAATGGTTCGCCGCCAACGCGTAGGCCAGATCGGCGCGGCCTTCGCGCATGTGCCAGCGCGCCAGCACCTGCCGGTAGCCCGACCAGCGGAACGGTTCCTGCAAAGCTGCGGCACTGGTCGATTGCGCGCGCAGCATATCGGTTGCGTCGGTCCAGTCGCCGCGCGCTGCCAGCCAGCTGTAGCGGGCATAAAGCAGGCCGGGTGTGTCGCGCAGCGCCGCTGGCACGGCAGTGAACAATGGCAGCATATTCTCGGTGCCAGTGGCATAGCCGGTGCGCGCGGCGGTCAGGGCGCGCTGATCCGCAGGCAGCACCGGCAAAAGGCGCGCAGCATCGCTGGTGCGCCCGCGCCACAGCAGCGCATCCGCGCGGGCCGCGTGATGGGGGGCAAGCCTGTCCGCGAAACTGGCCATCATCACGGCATGGCCGTCTTCGTCCAGTCCCAGCGTCAGCCAAGCGGTGCGCAAGGCGGTTTCGGCCGCCTCGGCCTGACCTGTGGCAGTCAGGGCCGCGACCAGCCGGACGACACCGGCACCTGTCGCGGGGGGTGCCGCATCGAACCACGCGATGACTTTCTGCGGGTCGGTGTCGGCGGGGATCACCGCCTCGGCAGCGCGGCGCAATTGGGACAGGCCGGGCCAGTCGGGGTGGTCTGCGACAAAGGCAAGGTAATCGGCGAAATCGGCGTCACCCGCGCGCAAGCGCAGCCATGTCAACGCATCGCGCGCCACCGGATCGGTCTTTGCCGCCAACAGATAGGCGGCGTCCCAATCATCGCCCGCCAGCGCCACGGCGGCAACGGCGCTTTGGTCCACAGACTGCGCCGCAACCGGCGTGGCCGCGACAAGGGACAGAAGGCAGACTGCCAAAAGACGCATCAGGATCACCGCTCTTGTTTGTTTTCTGGCAGGGTAAAGCAGCCAAGCGCCAAGGCAACTGACAAACTTGGCAACAGGCGCAAAGGCGTCTAGGGTCCGCGCGATTTCGCCAAGACGGGAATCGTCCCGCACACAAGGAAACGTCGCATGTTCAAGGGTTCCATTCCCGCGCTGGTCACACCGTTTGCAAACGGTCAGGTGGATGTCGCGACACTGAAAAAACTGGTGAACTGGCATGTGGAGCAGGGCAGCCACGGGTTGGTCCCTGTCGGCACCACCGGCGAAAGCCCGACGCTGACCCATGAAGAACATGACATGGTTGTCGAAATCGTCGTGCAAGAGGCCGCAGGCCGCATCCCCGTGATCGCCGGTGCCGGATCGAACAATACAATCGAAACCGTGCGTCTGGTGCAGGCCGCCCAAAAGGCCGGCGCCGATGCCGCGCTTGTGGTGACCCCCTATTACAACAAGCCGACACAGGCCGGACTGATCGCCCATTTCACCGCTGCTGCCGATTGTGGCCTGCCGGTGATCATCTACAATATCCCCGGCCGGTCCGCCGTGGATATGATGCCCGACACGATGGGCGAGCTGGCGCGCCACCCGATGATCATCGGGGTCAAGGATGCGACCGGCGATCTGGCCCGCGTGCCAAAGCAGCGGCTGCGCTGCGGGGGTGATTTCGTGCAATTGTCGGGCGAGGATGCCACGGCACTTGGTTTCAACGCGCATGGCGGGGTGGGCTGTATTTCGGTGACCGCCAACGTCGCCCCGGCACTTTGCGCCGCGTTTCAGGAAAGCACATTGGCGGGCGATTATGCCAAGGCCCTGATGCAGCTGGACCGCCTGATGCCGCTGCACGAGGCGATCTTTACCGAGCCGGGTGTGGCTGGGGCCAAATACGGCATGTCGCTGCTGGGACTGTGTTCGGAGGCCGTGCGCAGCCCGCTGACCCCGTTGACAGAGGCCACCAAGGCCAAGATGCGCGCCGCAATGGTGCATGCGGGCTTGCTGAGCTGAGGCCAAGCGCCTATCTGGGACAGATGTCCAAAAAGACCGAAAAGACGAATTACAAGGTCGTCGCCGAGAACCGGCGCGCGCGCTATGATTATGCCATCGAGGACGATATCGAGGTCGGCATCATCCTGACCGGGTCCGAGGTGAAATCCTTGCGCGTCGGCCAGTCGAATATCGCCGACAGCTATGCCTCTGTCGATGATGGTGAATTGTGGCTGACCAATGCCTATATCGCGCCTTACGAACGCGCGATGTTCAGCCACGAGGAACGCCGCAAGCGCAAGCTTTTGGTCAGCCGCAAGGAATTGTCCCGCCTGTGGAACGCCACCAAGCGCGAAGGCATGACGCTGGTCCCTTTGGTGTTATATTTCAACGACCGCGGGTTGGTGAAGCTGAAGATCGCCACCGCCAAGGGCAAAAAGAACCACGACAAACGCGCGACCGAAGCCGCCCGCGACTGGGGCCGTCAGAAACAGCGGCTTTTGCGGCAGGGGGAGTAAGGGGCGCTGCCCCTCGGGCCTGAGCGGCCCTCACCCCGGAGTATTTTTGGAAAAAAGAAGTTGGCAGGTCTGGGGCAGGCGGTGGTCCCTTGTTTCCATAGTCCCTGCGCGATAGTGACGAGGCAGTGACCAAAGGGTAATGCGATGACCAAAACAGCGCCAGATGATCCCAGAACGCTTGTCAGCACTGACTGGCTGGCCGCGCATCTGAAAGACCCCGACCTGCGACTTCTGGATGCCAGCTGGTATCTGCCCGACGCAGGCCGATCGGGTCTGGCGGAATATCAGGCCGGCCATATCCCCGGTGCGCGGTTCTTTGACATCGACGAGATCAGCGATCTGCGCTCGGAACTGCCGCATATGGCCCCGCCGGTCGAGAAATTCATGTCGCGGATGCGTGCGATGGGTGTGGGAGACGGTCATCAGGTCGTGGTCTATGACGGGGCGGGGCTGTTTTCGGCCGCGCGTGTCTGGTGGCTGTTCCGGCTGATGGGCCATGATGCTGTCGCGGTGCTGGATGGTGGCCTGCCCAAATGGCTGGCCGAGGGCAGGACCGTCACCACCGCCCCGCCTGTGATCCGCGACCGCCACATGACCGTGCAGCGCCGCGCGCAGTTGGTGCGCGACGTGACCGATGTGGCGCGCGCGGCCAAGCTGGGTGATCACGCGATCATCGATGCCCGCGCTCCGGCACGGTTTCGTGGCGAAGCGCCTGAACCTCGCGCAGGGCTGCGCTCGGGCCATATTCCGGGATCGCGCAATGTGTTTTATCAGGACTTGCTGGATGCCGATGGCACGATGAAACCGCCTGCCGCCCTGCGCGCCGTTTTCACCGATGCCGGCGTCGATCTGGGCAAGCCTGCGATCACGACCTGCGGGTCGGGGGTCACGGCGGCTGTGCTGTCGCTCGCCCTAGACCGGATCGGCAAGACCGATCACGCACTTTACGATGGCTCTTGGTCCGAATGGGGCATGTATGCCGACCTTCCACTTGCAACCGGAGCCGCCTGATGCTGCACAACCTGCACCCGCAACCCGCCGACAAGATCCTGATGCTGATGGCCGAATATCGCGCCGATCCGCGCACCGACAAGATCGACCTTGGCGTCGGCGTCTACAAGGACGCGACCGGCAATACGCCCGTCATGCGCGCGGTCAAAGAGGCCGAGCGCCGGATCTTGGCGGATCAGACCACCAAGGCCTATACTGGTCTGGCCGGTGATCCCGCCTTTGGTGCGGCGATCCGCGATCTGGTGCTGGGCGACAGTATTGCTGCCGACCGCGTGGCCTGTGTGGCGACCCCCGGCGGCACAGGCGCGATCCGGCAGGCGCTGGAGCTGATCCGCATGGCGTCCCCCGATGCCACCGTCTGGCTGTCGAACCCGACATGGCCGAACCATCCGTCGATCATCAAGTATCTTGGCATGAAAATGGCCGAATACCGCTATTTCGACAATGCCACGCGCGGTGTGGATTTCGACGGGCTGATGGCCGATCTGGGCGCGCTCAAGGCAGGCGATGTCGTGCTGTTGCACGGCTGCTGCCACAATCCGACTGGGGCGAACCTGACAACGGACCAGATGGCGCAGGTCATTGCCTTGATGCAGGACCGTGGTGCCGTGCCGTTCGTCGATATCGCCTATCAGGGCTTTGGCGACGGGCTGGAGGCGGATGCGCAGATCACCCGCCAGATCGCAGCCGGTTTCGACAATTGCCTGATTGCCGCCAGTTGTTCAAAAAACTTTGGCATCTACCGCGAACGCACCGGCGCGCTGATGGCGATTGCCAAGGATGCCGACCAGCAGGCGCTGGCACAACAGAACCTGAATTTTCTGAACCGGCAGAACTATTCCTTTCCGCCCGATCACGGCGCACGGGTCGTCACCACGATCCTGACCGACCCCGCCCTGCGTGCCGAGTGGGAGGCGGAGCTGGAAGAAACCCGCCTGTCGATGCTGGGGCTGCGCCAGCAACTGGCCGATGAATTGAAGCGCCTGACCAATACCGACCGTTTCGATTTCCTTGCCCATCATCGCGGGATGTTCAGCCGCCTTGGCGCGACGCCGGAACAGGTCGCCGCAATGCGCGCGGACAACGGCATTTATATGGTGGGTGACAGCCGGTTCAACGTCGCTGGCCTGAATGCGCACAGCGTGCCAGTGCTGGCACAGGCGATTGTGACCGCAGGCGTCTGAGCCTGCACCATGACAGGCGTGCAACCGCAATGCTGCGGTTGCAAACACCCCTTGTGACCCGCTGCGCAATATAATACCAAAGCGGAAACCCGTTGCGCAATTTTGCTACCCAAAGGATCGCCATGTCATTCCGTCTGCAACCTGCCCCCCCTGCCCGTCCAAACCGGTGCCAGTTGTTCGGCCCCGGTTCGAACACCAAGCTTTTTGTAAAAATGGCGGCCTCTGCGGCGGATGTGATCAACCTTGATCTGGAAGATAGTGTGGCACCTTCCGACAAGGACAGCGCGCGCGCCAATGTGATCGCGGCAATCAACACCGTCGATTGGGGCAGCAAGACGCTGTCTGTGCGGATCAACGGGCTGGACACGCCTTACTGGTACCGCGATGTCGTGGATGTGCTGGAACAGGCGGGTGACAGGCTGGACCAGATCATGATTCCCAAGGTCGGCTGCGCAGCGGATGTTTATGCCGTGGATGCGCTGGTCACCGCGATTGAACGCGCCAAGGGCCGGACCAAGCCGATCAGTTTCGAGGTCATCATCGAATCGGCCGCCGGTATCGCCCATGTCGCGGAAATCGCTGCCAGCTCTCCGCGCATGGCGGCCATGTCGCTGGGCGCTGCGGATTTCGCCGCCTCGATGGGGATGCAGACCACCGGTATCGGCGGGACGCAGGAAAACTATTACATGCTGCATGGTGACACGCGGCATTATTCCGACCCCTGGCATTGGGCGCAGACGGCCATTGTCGCCGCCTGCCGGACGCATGGCGTGCTGCCCGTCGATGGCCCGTTCGGCGATTTCAGCGATGACGAAGGCTATCGCGCGCAGGCCCGCCGGTCGGCCACATCGGGCATGGTCGGCAAATGGGCGATCCACCCCAAGCAGATCGCCCTTGCCAACGAGGTATTCACCCCCTCCGAGGCCGCCGTGGCCGAAGCGCGCGAAATTCTGGCCGCGATGGAACAGGCCAAGGCGCGTGGCGAAGGCGCGACCGTGTACAAGGGTCGCCTTGTGGACATCGCCTCGATCAAGCAGGCCGAGGTGATCGTGCGCCAATCGCAGATGATCAGCAGCGCGTAATGCGCCCGCGCCGTTGCCAAGGCATCAGGGTTGCGCCATAACACCGTGACTTTCAGTAATGAGGCGCGCGATCTGATGACCCTTTACCTCGACTTTGAAAAACCGCTCGCCGAGATTGAAGGCAAGGCCGAAGAACTGCGCGCCATGGCGCGGGACAATCCCGAAATGGATGTCGCGAAAGAGGCGGCAGCGCTGGACAAGAAAGCGGGCGAATTGCTGACCTCGCTTTACGCCAACCTTGCGCCCTGGCGCAAATGCCAGGTGGCGCGCCACCCCGAACGGCCGCATTGCATTGATTATATCGCGGCTTTGTTCACCGAATTCACGCCGCTGGCCGGCGACCGCAATTTTGCCGATGACCATTCCGTGATGGGTGGCATGGCGCGGTTCAACGACATGCCTGTGATGGTCATCGGCCATGAAAAGGGCAATGACACCAAATCGCGCATCGCGCGCAATTTCGGGATGGCCCGCCCCGAGGGTTACCGCAAGGCGATCCGCCTGATGGATCTGGCCGACCGGTTCGGCCTGCCGGTCATCACCCTGGTGGACACCCCCGGCGCCTATCCCGGAAAAGGTGCCGAAGAACGCGGCCAGTCCGAGGCGATTGCCCGATCCACGGAAAAATGTCTGGCGCTGAAGGTGCCGCTGATCAGCGTGATCATCGGCGAAGGCGGGTCAGGCGGCGCTGTCGCCTTTGCCTCGGCCAATCGTGTCGCCATGCTGGAACATTCGGTCTATTCGGTGATCAGCCCCGAAGGCTGCGCCTCGATCCTGTGGAAAGATTCCGAAAAGATGCGCGAAGCCGCCGAAGCCCTGCGCCTGACCGCGAAAGACCTGCAAGAGCTGGGCATCTGCGACAAGATCATCGCCGAACCCAAGGGCGGCGCGCATCGTGATCCTGCCATGGCCGTCAAGGCCGTGGGTGAGGCGCTGAAGTCCATGCTGGCCGAATTGACCGGCAAAACCGGTGACAAGCTGCGCAAGGACCGCCGCGACAAATACCTGGCCCTTGGCAGCAAGGGGCTGGCGGCCTAAAGCCCGCGCAGCGGAAAACCCGCCTCGGCAGCCAATCTGTCAGAGGCGGTTTCGATATCGGTTTCCAGCCTGTGCATGAAATCCGCAATCTCCAGCCCCGGTGCGATCCGGGGCAGGAACTCGAACACAGCCGTGCCTTGGCGGCGATAGATGGCACGCTTGGGCCAGAACACGCCGACATTGGTCGCAACCGGCACAACGGGCTGGCCCAGTTCACGGTAAAGAGCCCCTGTCCCGATCTTGTAAGGTGCCTTGACGCCGGGTGCGATGCGGGTGCCTTGCGGATAGATGATCAACTGTCCGGGCAGCGCACGCCCTGCCTGCACATCGGCCACCATCTGCTTGATCGCCTGCCCGCGCTTGCCACGATCAACGGGGATACAGCCGATCCGCAGGCCGAACTGGCCGATGACAGGGGCATATTTCAGGATTGCCTTAAAGATGAACTTGCCGCGCGGCATCGCGCCATAGATCATCAGCACATCCAAAAACGACTGGTGTTTAGGGGCGACCATCACCTCGTCCGTGGGGGGAGTGCCGCGGATTTCAACCTTCAGGCCGATCATCCAGCCCGCCGTCCAGCGGACCCAGCGGCAATACGCGTGGCAGCCAGCAATGGCACCTTCGCGCGACCAGATCGCGGCAGGCAGATACAGGATGCCGACGACCAACATGGCCAGATACATCTGCGCATTGAACAGCAACGACCGCAGCCATTGGATTGCGTAACTCATGTCTGTTCCTTCAACCGGCGTGATGCGGCCACACGTGTCGCCAAAAAGGCCACGATAGCCGACAAGACCGGAATTGCCAGCAGCCAAATCCAGTCCAGCCCGACGAAACCGAAATGCGTGCCAGTGCCACTGACCACGTCAGCCGCTGGCATGGCTTGCAAGACCAACAGCGCAAGCCCTGCCCCGACAGCCGCCCCCAGCCCCGCCCGCAGCGTGAACCGGCGCACAAAGGCCCGCGCGATATAGCCGTCCCGCGCACCGACCAGCCGCAACACGCGGATGATCTGCGCATTGGCCGCCAGCGCGGCATGGGCGGCCAGCGTGATCATCGCCGCCATCACCGCCCCGATCAGCGCCAGCACGCTCCACCCCAGCAAGCGCAGCCGCTGTGCGACCGCAAGCAAGGGTTCGCGCCAAGCGCCGTGATCATCCAGCACCGCACCCGGCACTTCGGCCTGCAGACGCGCGCGCAGGCCGGCAACGTCATAGCCGGTGTCGTCGGGCAGAATCTCGATCAATTGTGGCAGCGGCAGGGATTCCACCGGAACATCCGGCCCGAACCACGGGGCCAGCAAGGCGCGCTGTTCATCCGCCTCCAGCACGCGGGCCGAGGCCACGCCGGTCGTTGTCTGCAAGACGTTGACGGCAGCGCGCAGGGCCGCGTTCGTCTGGTCCAGATCGGCGGGCAAACGCAGGGTCGCGGATTGCGCCAGATCGTCAGCCCAGCTGTCAGCCAGCCGTCCGGCTGTCAGCGACAGGGCCAGCGCAAAGACCGCCAGAAACGCCATCGCTGCCGCAACAAAGACGGTCAGTCGCGCGGACACGCCCGTTGACGGCACAGCCCCGTCGGCCAGCGGATCACCGATGATGAAAGCAAGGATCGTTTTCACAAATCTGCCCCCGCCTGCACCAGCTGCCCGCGCGACAGCCGCAGCACGCGTGCGTTGACATCGGCCTTGACCGACCGGATCATCGCCAGATCATGGGTGGCGATCAGGATCGTCTTGCCCATCCGGTTCAGCTCGATCAGCAGGGACAGCAGGCGCTGGGACATCTCCCAATCGACATTGCCGGTGGGTTCATCGGCAATCACCACGTCAGGCGACATAATGACCGCACGCGCCAGTGCGGCGCGCTGCCTTTCACCGCCCGACAATTCCGGCGGGCGCTGGCCCGCCTGCGGCCCAAGGCTGACCCAGGCCAGCAATTCGGCCAGATTGTTCTGCGCGTCTGCGATCCGGTCAGCGACGGTCAGCGGCAGCGCGATATTTTCGGCAATCGACAGGTGATCAAGGAATTGGCAATCCTGATGCACAACCCCGATCCGGCGGCGGACAATCGCCACCTCGTCGCGCGTCAGATTGCCGGCATCCTGCCCGAACAGCCGGACCTTGCCGCTATTCGCGCGCAGGTCGGCATAGCACAGACGCAACAGCGTGGTTTTCCCGGCCCCCGACGGGCCTGTCAGAAAATGAAACGACCCCGGCACAAGTTTCAGCGACAGTCCTGAAAACAGCGCCGTTCGGCCATACCCATACGATACGTTGTCGAGTTCTATCACGATCTGTCCTTTGCCTGCCGTCGCTGTATTGCCCAAAACCATGCCAAGGTTCAATGATCACCACGATCGGACTTGCGCAAATCCTTGCGTTTGGTGGCCTCATCGCTAGATTGGCGCGGATCACATGACCAAACCGAAGCGGCCGGTTCAGAGGATAGAGTAGAATGCGTTTAAGTTGTCCTAGCTGCGGCGCGAAATATGATGTTGCTGATGACGTGATCCCCGAAGGCGGGCGCGACGTGCAATGTTCGAACTGCAATCACAGCTGGTTCCATATTGAAAAGACATCGGCGCCAGCGCCGACGGTCGCACCTGCGGCACAGCAGGCACGCAAACCGATTGATCCTGCGGTCAGCGATATCCTGCGCCAGGAGGCGGCCCGCGAAAAGCAACTGCGCACATCAGGCACCAAGACGCCGCGCCAGACTCAAGAAGATAAAACGCCCAAACCAGCCCCTGATGCCGCAGAAACCCGCCGCTGGATCGCCGAGATGACCGAAGCTGCGGGTGATGGCGGCACAGCACCTGCACCCAAAGCTGCCAAAGCCAGCCGTGACATAGCAGCCGGTCCCGCACCCGAACAGCCAAGCGCTATCGCGCCGGACCCATCCAAAGACCCCGATACCACCCTGCCTGACATGCCCAGCATGAACGATATCAACACCAGCCTGCGCACGCGCGCGCAAGCGCCAGAGCCTGAACTGACCCCAGCCGAACAGGCCGAGGCCATCACGCGGCGCGGTTTCCGGCGTGGTTTTGTCTTTGTGCTGGTGATCTTTGCCGTGCTTTTTGGGCCTTATGTCTTTGCCGATCAGATCACGACGCGCATCCCCCAGACCACAGGTGCGATGGCAAGCTATGTCAGTATGGTTGATGGATGGCGCCTGACGCTGAACCAGACGGCGGGCGCGTTGGGTGACATGATCGCGGATGTCACCGCAGGCCCCGACAGCCAGCCGGATCAGAACTGACCCAGCAGACGCCGCAGGTAATCGCGTTCCACCTCGGGGCGGTCCTGTTCGGATGACCGGCGGCGAATTTCGTCCAGCAATTCTGCCGCGCGGCGGTTGATATCCAGCCCGCCCAAAAGGTTCTGGTCGGTGCCCATCTGGCCGGTCGCACCGGTGTCACGGCCCAGCGGGTCACGCTGACCTGGCTCTGCACGCCCCGCCGCCTGACCCTGTTCGCCCTGTGCGCCGGACTGGCCTTCGGCCATGGCCTGCCCCAATGCGCGCATCCCGTTGCGCAACGCGTCCAGCGCCTCGGCCTGCTGGTCGATTGCGCCGGACAGATCGCCGCCGCGCAGCGCGTCCTCGGCACCTTCCATCGCGTCTTCGGCACGGTCGAGCGAATCGCGCGCCGCCTCGCCTGCGTCGCCGGACAGGTTAGGCAGGCCGTCGCGCTGGCGCTGCAATTCCTGCCGCAGCGCCTGCTGGCGCTGGTCAAGGCTTTGCTGGTCGCCGCCGGACCCTTGCCCGCCTTCGCCCTGTTGGTCACCCTGACCTTGCTGGCCATCCTGCTGGCCGCCCTCGCCCGGCTGTTGTCCAGGCTGTTGTCCGGGCTGTTCGCCTTGCTGACCCTGATTGAAACCTTCCTGCAGCTCGCGGAACGCATCGTCGGACAGGTCCTGCTGGTCGCGCAGGGTTTCGGCCAGATCCTGCATCGACTGCTGGCCGGGCGTCGATGGGCCGTCGCCCCCTTCGCCCTGCGTGACGCGCATGTTTTCCATCAGGCGGTTCAGCTCTTCCATCAGCGCCTGTGCTTCTTCCATCCGGCCTTGCTGCATCAGTTCTTCGATCCGGTCCATCATGGCCTGCAGATCGTTCATCGACAGTTCCATGCTGTTTTCGCTGTTGCCGGCCTGATCGGTGCCATCGCCGGGTTCGGCCTGTTCGGCCAGCATGCGCATGTAATCATCGGTCGCTTCGCGCAATTCCTGCATCAATTCCGCGATTTCGGCATCGGACGCGCCATTGCGCATCGCCTCGGACAGCCGTTCCTGCGCGCGGCGCAACCGTTCGCGGGCATCGGCAAGGCGGCCATCCTCCAGCTGGATCGCAAGGTCCCACAGGGCTGTCACAATCTCGGCCTGTGCGGCATCGTCCATGCCGACCAGCGCGATATTGTCCATGCGCCGGATGATTGTGCGCAGGCGCAGATACATGGTTTCAGAAGTAAAGATATCCTCGGGCCGGTGTGACACCGCGCGCAGGATCTGCCCCACGCGCCGCGCATTGCCCCGCGACCACATCAGGTCACGGCGCTGTTCGATAACGGCGCGCGCGAAAGGCTGAAAAAATCGCCGCCCCGGCAGGATCAGGGGTTCCGGCGCGGTCGTTGTGGTTTGACCGGCCGCATCAGTGACCGCCAGTTGCAGCGTGACCGGCAGATTGGCCAAGGGATGCTCGCTGAGATTTTCGACAAGGAACGCGTCAAATTCGGACCGGTCGCCGGTGAACGGCATCGGCAGGTCCAGCACAAGCGGGTCGATCGGGTCGGGGTCGGTGGCCAGACCGTAAACCCGTTCCACCGCCGCCAGATCCAGCGTGATCGTCGCGCTGCCGCTTTCGATGCCGTAATCATCGGTGGCGCGGAACGGTTGTGACATCTCGCCCATCGCGTCAGCGGTGATCGGGTCTGTCAGCGTCACGAAAGGCGGCTCATCCGCCATCGCGGTCACCAGCCAGCGCCGCCCGTTTTCACCATCCAGCGCCAAGGTGCCGGAATAGGTAATCTCGAATTGCTGCTGGCCATCGGCAAGGGCTGTCGCCTGTTCCCCACGGCCAGAGACGTCTTCGATCAGGCTCAACCCGCCATCATCACCATAGACCCGCAGCGTGACCTTGCTGCCCGCAGGCACGCGCAGCGGCCCTGCGGGGATATCGTTGAGGTATAATGACGGACGGCCCGTATAGGCGGGTGGTTCGACCCAGCCTTCCCAGATCGGGCCTGAGGCCATCGCCGCAGACGGACCCGTGACCATATCACCCACGGATGCGACCCGCAGGAACGACCCGAACAACAGCGCCGTGACAAAGAACAAAACCGCGATGAACCGCAGACCGTAAGGATCACGATCCGCAATCCGCAGATCGGGTTCGACAGCACGGGCGGATTTCGTGCGTTCGGCCATGCGCGCGACATGCGCCTGCCAGACCGCGATGGATGCCGGATCGGATGCCCCGATGGCCTGTACATCGGCCACTGCGGCAATCGGACGGCCCGGCATGGCGGCATCGACACGAGCCAGCGCCGCGGCCGTGGTGGGCACCTGGAAACGGCGCAGACCCCACAGCAGCGCGGCCAGAAACGCCACGCCACCGGTACCAGCAAAGGCCCAGACAGCCCCGATCGGCAGCAAATCCTGCCAGCCCATCATCAGTGGCGCAAGACACACAAACCCGATGGTCCAGACCGGCCAGAAACAGCGCACCGCGTTTTCCGCCGCCATCCCGATCCGCGTCAGGCGGACAGGCAGGCGCAGGTGGCGCATCTGGTCAGGGATTTGTGTCAGCGTACTCTCCGCTTTTGGTGGGTCAGTCCAGCCATTCTGGCAGGCTATCGCGTGCGATCATCTCTTCATAGCTAGGACGCTTGCGAATAACTGCAAATTGATCGCCATGAACCAGCACTTCGGGGATCAGGGGGCGGGAATTGTATTCCGATGCCATGACAGCACCATAAGCCCCCGCAGATCGGAATGCGACAAGATCACCGGGCTGCATCGGCGGGATGTCGCGCGCCTTGGCAAAGGTGTCGCCGCTTTCGCAAACCGGCCCCACGATGTCATAGCGTGCAGGTTCGGTGCCGGGGGCGGGTTCGACGACGGGGATGATGTCATGCCATGCGTCATACATCGCAGGCCGGATCAGGTCGTTCATCGCCCCGTCAAGGATCAGAAAATCGCGGTCTTCGCCGGATTTGACATAGATGACCTGCGACACCATCAGCCCCGCATTGCCCGAAATCAGCCGACCCGGTTCAATCTCGATCTCGCACCCCAGATGGCCAAGGGTACGTTCGATCATCGCGCCGTAATCGGACGGCAGCGGTGGTGCCGCGTTGGTGCGTTCATAAGGAATGCCCAGACCGCCGCCCAGATCAAGGCGTTTGATGTCATGCCCGTCAGCGCGCAGCATGTCGGTCAGTTCCGCGACCTTGGCATAGGCCGCCTCGAACGGGGCCAGTTCGGTCAGTTGCGACCCGATATGCACGTCGATGCCCACGACCTTCAGCCCCTTCAGGGTGGCGGCCAGCGCGTAAACCTCGCGCGCGCGCGAAATGGGGATGCCGAATTTGTTTTCGGATTTGCCGGTGGCGATTTTGGCATGGGTCTTTGCATCGACATCAGGGTTGATGCGCAGGGTGATCGGGGCCACCTTGCCCAGCGACCGCGCCACCGCGTCCAGCGCCACCATCTCGGGTTCGCTTTCGACATTGAACTGGCGGATGCCGCCTTGCAGGGCCATGCGCATTTCATCCGCCGTCTTGCCCACGCCGGAAAACACGATCTTGTCGCCCGGCACGCCAGCGGCCTTGGCGCGCAGGTATTCACCACCCGACACCACATCCATCCCCGCCCCTGCCTGTGCCAGCACCCGCAGCACGGCGATATTGGACAAGGATTTCATCGCGAAACAGACCAGATGGTCGGCAAAGCCCAGCGCCTCGTCGAATAGCTGGAAATGCCGCGTCAGGGTCGCGGTGGAATAGACATAAAACGGCGTGCCAACGGCGGCGGCAATATCCGCGACAGGCACATCTTCGGCGTAAAGCGCGCCGTTGCGATAAAAAAAATGATCCAAAACGTGGTCCTAACGGGCAAAGCCGGGGCGGCTGCGCAGATACAGATACAGCGGCAGGCCGCAACTGACACCGATCATGAATGTCGCAGGCACCGCCAGCAGGCTCAGGTAATTCTTGCGCGAAAACGCCTCATAGATCGCCCAGATGGTCAGGGTGACAGCGGCAATGGTTAAATCCCAGACCAGACCGCTGGTCGCGGCATTTGCATGCCATGCATCCACCATCGCCATGATGTCCCATGTGTTGGCGTTGAACCACGCGACAAAGTAATACATCGGGTGGATCGTGCCCCAGACCGCCAGTGCCAGCAAGACATAGCGCATCCTACAGACCCAACCCGACGGAAAACATCCCGTTGCTGGCGCCGACGCTGGCATTGGTGGAGACGCCACCGGCACCAAGGCTCAGGCCGACATTGGCATTGGGGGTCATCGGCGGGCCATCGGCACCGCAAGCAGCCAAGGCGGCAAAGGCCGCGATCAGGGCAAGACGTGTCATGTCAGAACCTCTTTCCAAGCGGCGATCTGCGCGCGGACCTGTGCAGGGGCCGTGCCACCATAGCTTGTGCGCGATGCGACCGAATTTTCAACCCCCAAGACGTCGAACACATCCGCGCGGATCGCCGCATGGACACCTTGCATATCCGCCAGCGTCAGGTCGGGCAGGTCGCAGCCTTTGGATTCCGCCAATGCGACCAGCGATCCGGTGACGTGATGCGCCTCGCGGAACGGCAGGCCCAGTTCGCGCACCAGCCAGTCGGCCAGATCGGTGGCCGTGGAAAACCCGCTGCTCGCCGCAGATTTCAGCACATCGCGGTTGGCGGTCATATCGGCCACCATGCCGGCCATCGCGGCCAGCGCCAGCATCAGGCTGTCGGCGGCATCGAATGTCTGTTCTTTGTCTTCCTGCATATCCTTGGAATAGGTCAGCGGCAGACCTTTCATCACTGTCATCAGCGCGACATTGGCCCCAAAAATCCGCCCGATCTTGGCGCGGATCAGTTCGGCCGCATCGGGGTTGCGTTTTTGCGGCATGATGGATGATCCGGTGGACCATTTGTCCGACATTTTCACGAACCGGAATTGCGCAGAAGACCAGATCACCAATTCCTCGGCCAGACGGCTCAGGTGCATGGCGCAGATGCTGGCGGCTGCCAGAAATTCCAGCGCGAAATCACGGTCGCTCACAGCGTCGAGCGAATTGGCCATCGGGGCGTCGAACCCCAAGGCTTCGGCTGTCATGTGCCGGTCGATGGGAAAAGACGTGCCCGCCAGTGCCGCCGCGCCCAAAGGCGACAGGTTCATGCGTTTGCGCGCATCGGCGAAACGGCCGCGGTCGCGCGCCAGCATTTCGACATAGGCCAGCATATGATGGCCCCATGTCACGGGCTGCGCAGTTTGCAGATGGGTGAAACCGGGCATGACCCAATCAGCGCCCGCCTCTGCCTGACCCAGCAAGGACAGTTGCAAAGCCATCAGCGCCGCATCGACCTGATCGCATTGGTCGCGCACCCAAAGCCGGAAATCCACCGCCACCTGATCATTGCGCGACCGTGCGGTGTGCAACCGGCCCGCCGGTGCGCCGATCAATTCGCGCAGACGCGATTCCACGTTCATGTGAATATCTTCGAGCGCGGTCGAAAACGGGAAATCTCCCGTTTCAATCTCTGACAATACGGTGAGAAGGCCTTTCCCGATCGCATCCGCATCTGTATCTGAGATGATGCCACAGGCGGCCAACATGGCGGCATGGGCACGCGAACCGGCGATGTCTTGCGGTGCCAGACGGCGGTCGAACCCGATCGAGGCGTTGATCGCCTCCATGATCGCGTCCGGTCCGGCGGCAAAGCGTCCGCCCCACATCGTGTTTGCGTTTTTGGTCATGAAGGAATGCGCCCATGCGTCAATTGATGTCAGCCCTGCTTTATACGGCCCTGCTGGGTGTTGCAAACCTTGGCGCGGCCCAACCTGCCGATATTGCCGACCTGCGCAGCGGTGACATGCGCAAGCTGGTGTTTCACGCCGCGCCTGTCGCGACGACGGACACGGCGTTCACCCATGAGGACGGCAGCGAAATGGTGCTGGCCGATCTGCGGGGGCGCTATGTCGTGCTGAACTTCTGGGCGACATGGTGCGCGCCCTGCCGGATCGAAATGCCGCATCTGTCGGCGCTGCAAACCGCGCTTGGCGGGGATGATTTCGAGGTAGTGACCGTGGCCGTCGGCCCCAACCCCCTGCCCGCGATGCAACGCTTTTTCGATGAGATCGGCGTCGATAACCTGCCGCTGCATACCGATGCCCGCCAGCGGTTCGCGCGCAGCATGGGGGTGCTGGGCCTGCCCGTGACGCTGATCCTGAACCCTGAAGGCATGGAAATCGCCCGCATGCAGGGCGAGGCGGATTGGTCCAGCGACAGTGCTGTGGCCATCATCACCGCGCTGCTGGATGATGCGGGCTAGGCGTGACCCGCCGTTGCGGACAACAGCAACGGGTCAATTCCCAGCAGTTTCAGCGCCGCTGACCATTTATGGTCGTTCGCGCGGCCAAAGATGATATCATCGCGCGGATCGCAGGTCAGCCAGCCATTCTGGCGGATTTCCTGTTCCAGCTGCCCCGGCCCCCAGCCCGCATAGCCCAGCGCCAGCAGCGCCTGCGTGGGGCCGCGCCCGGCGGCGATGTCTTCGAGCACGTCCAGCGTTGCGGTCATGCCGATCCCGCCACCCGGCGCCAGCGTGCCAAGACCGGATGTGTAATCGGTCGAATGCAGCACGAACCCCCGCCCCGTTTCGACGGGACCGCCCAAATAGACGCTGATGTCGGGGGTTTCAGCGCCATGCGGCACTTGCATCTGGTCCAGAAGTTCGGTGAACCGAATCCGCGCCTGCGGCTTGTTGACGATCAGGCCCATGCCACCTTCGTCCGAATGGGCGCACAGATAGATCACGCTATTGGCAAAGCGCGGGTCGGCCATATCGGGCATGGCGATCAGCAGCTTTCCGGCCAGTTGTGTGATGTTTTGTTTCATAGAGCCAGAATGCGGGCGGGCGGTGTTTCGTGCAAGCCACATCATGTCAGACACTCGCCCAAACGTGACTTTTCATGTCAGTGGAAATCACCCAGATACAGGGCATGCGCAAGTTCCTGCTGATCCCTCTCGCCCTGTGTGGCCTGCCTGTAACCGGCTTTGGCCAATCGGTCGAAGACCTTGCCTCTGTCACCGTTCTGCCCGGCTGGCGCGATGCGGATGGCACCCATGTCACGGCCTTGCGGATTGATCTGGCCGAAGGGTGGAAAACCTATTGGCGCGCGCCGGGCGACAGCGGCATCCCGCCCAGCTTTGCCTTTTCGGGCGGGGATATCACGGCCGTGCAGCCGCATTTTCCGGTGCCTCACGTTTACGAAGATTTCGGTATCCGGTCGATCGGCTATGAAGACAGCGTGATCTTTCCGCTGCACCTGACGGTGCCGGATGACGGCAGCACCGTCAGCATGGCAGGGCAGATCGAAATCGGGGTCTGCGATGACATCTGCATTCCCGTCACGCTTGATTTCGCGGCCCTGCTGCCGCCTGTTGGCGCCTCTGATCCTGCGATTGTAGCGGCGCTGCGCGACCGTCCGATGACCGAGGCCGAAGCGCAGGTCAGTGCCGTGACCTGCAGGCTGGACCCGATCAGTGACGGGCTGCAGATGACCGCGCAGATCACCATGGCCTCCAAGGCCGCGCAAGAGATCGTGGTGATCGAGGTTGGCGATCCGCAGGTCTGGGTGTCCGAGCCCAGCATCAGCCGCACTGGCACCACGTTGAGCGCGGTCGTCGATATGGTCCATCTGTCCGGCCAGCCATTTGCGTTGGATCGCTCTGCCGTGCGGATCACCGTGCTGGGCGATGGTCAGGCCGTCGATATCAGGGGCTGCGCTGCCGGTTAGGCCCGCATCCGCCGCGCAGCGACCCGCACCGATGCGATGGCATAGATTGCCAGCAGCACCGCGACCAGAACCAGCAAGAACAGCCCCAGCGCGGGCGCAAATCCGCCCGCCAAAAATGGCAGCGCCGCCACCACAGGCACCCAGGGCGCGCCGGTCAGCAGCAAAGGCAGCACCAGCACCGCAAACAGCAGCGCCGCCGTGACAGCCCCCGCCGCCGCAGGCAGCGTCATCGCCCAGCGCCGCCCCTGCAGCGCGCGTTTGGCCGATTGCACCTGCCGCGCGATATCGGCCTGCATTGCCATGATCGACGGCACCACCAACAGCACCAACAGCATCCCGAAGGCCAGCCCGAACACCAAAGTAACCACTGTCGGTTTAAGAAATTCAGCCTGCGTCGATCCTTCGTAAAGCAACGGCGCAAGGCCCAGCACCGTGGTCAGCGTGGTCAGCAGCACCGCGCGCAACCGGTCCACTGTGCCGTCGATGATGGCCGGCACCAGCCCGCGGTCCTGCGCGTATTCATCCACCGTCGTGACCAGCACGATACTGTCGTTGATGATGATCCCCACCATCCCGATCAGGCCCACCACGGTGAACAGGCTCATCGGGATGCCCCAGAAATAATGCCCGTAAATCGTGCCGACCAGCGCGAAGGGGATGATCGACATCACCACCAATGGCCTTGTCCAGCTGCTAAAAATCCATGCCAGCGTCAGGTAAATGCCCAGCAGCACCAGCACCAACCCGACCTGTGCATCCGCAAGGAACCTGTTTTCCTGTTCGTTTTGGCCGGATAATTGCGTTTCGATGCCGAAATCGCTTTGCAGGCGGGGCAGGATATCTTCGGTGATGATCTGCGCGATCTCGGTCGCGCGCGCCGCGTCATCCGCGTCAAGCTCGCCTGTGACAGAAATCAGCTGGATGCCGTTTTCACGGCGCACGGTGGAAAAACCGGTACGGCTTTGGCTGGTGACCACATCGGCCAGCGCCACATAGACGCCATCCCCGGTGCGCACCTGCGTACGGTCCAAAAAGTCGGCGGTCAGTTCGGCATCGGGCAATTGCACGCGGATCGCGGCGGACCGGTTGCCATCGGGGAAGGTCGCAGCCTCGATCCCGCCCAGCGTGTTGCGCAGCACGCGGCCCAAAGCCTCGATGTTCAATCCCAGCGCCTGCCCCTGCGGGGTCAGTTGCAGCAAAAGTTCTTCCTTGTCATAGGCCAGCGAATCCTCAAGCGCCGAAATCTCGCCAAATTGCAAAAGTTCGGTCTTCAGCGCCTCGGCGGCCGCCTTGAGCGTATCGCTATCCGCGCCGAAAAGCTGGATATCCAGACCATCCGCACTTGGCCCCGACCCCCAGCTGCGGAAACTGACGGTTTCGGCCATCGGGTGCTGGACGATCGCCTCTTGCAAGGCAGAAACAAAGGCATTGCTGCCATAGGGGCGGCTGTCGGCATCGACCAGTTCGATGGTGATCGCGCCCAGTTGATCGGCATCCTTGGTTTCGGACCCTGCAATCGGCCTGCCGGAATTGCCGCCGATTTCTGCGATGGCGATAAGCACGGGGTTGATGCCGTGTTCGGCCGCGTATTCGGCACCCAGCGCCTCGGTCGCGCGCTGCATTTCTTGCATCATCGCCAGCGTATCGGCACGGGTGGCACCGGGCAGCATGGCGAAATTGCCGGTGACCTGGCTTTGTTCGGGCGCGTTGAAGAACCGCCAAGCCACATCGCCGCGGATCACCAGTGCCGCCGAAGACGCAAGCGCCACCAGCGCCAGTGCCAGAACCGGATAGCGCGCCGTGATGACCCACGCCATGAAGGGCCGGAACAGCGTGAAACGGAACCAGTCGAAACCGCGATTGACGGCTTTCGACGGCCTGTCATACCAATGATCCTTGGCCGAATGGGCGATGGCATGGGACAAATGGTTCGGCAGGATCAGGAAACATTCGATCAGGCTCGCGATCAGCACCACGATCACGGTAAAGGGGATATCGGCGATCAGGTCACCGAACCGCCCGCCGATGGCAACCAGCCCGAAAAACGCGATGATCGTGGTCACGCTGGAGGAAAAGACCGGGCTGAACATGCGCCGCGCGGCATTTTCGGCGGCGACGACGGGGGATTCCTTTAACTGCCTGACGCGGAAATCCGCATGTTCGCCCACGACAATCGCATCATCCACCACAATGCCCAGCGTGATGATCAGCGCGAAGAGCGAAATCATGTTGAACGTGATCCCCACCGCCCACATCAGCGCCACTGCCGCAAACATCGCCACCGGAATACCCGCCGCCACCCAGAACGCCGTGCGCGCGTTCAGGAACAAGAACAGCAGCGCCACAACCAAGGCCAGACCGGTCGCCCCGTTGGTCAAAAGGATATTCAGACGGCCCGTGATCTGTTCGGCGCGTGCATTGGTCAGCCGCATCGTCACACCTGCGGGCAATGATGCCTCCATCTCGGCGGCGACCTGTTCGACGCTGCGCTGCAACCCGATGGCATCGCCGCTGGCGGACCTTTGCACAACGACATTGATCGCAGGATCGCTGCCAACAAAATAGGCGCGGTCGCGGTCGATGCCTTCGACGCGCAGGATGGCGACATCGGCGATGGTCAGGAACGATCCGTCAGGATTGGCACGCAGCGCGATGGCGCCGATATCCTCGGCGCTGCGGCGTTCTGCACCAGTGCGCAGGCGTGCATTGGCAGAAACATCACCGGCGGGGGATGCGGCGGTTTCCTCGGCGATACGCTGGGCGATATCGGCCATGCCGATGTCATGTTCGATCAGCGACAGCGACGGCACCTCGACCAGGATCGACGGGGCCGCGACCCCCTGCACCGATACGCGGGTGACACCTTCGGCAAACAGCCGTGTGGCGAATTCATCGGCGAAACGCCCCAGCTGGTCCACACCGACCGTGCCGGAAATCACCACATCGGTGACACGGTCAGACCAGCCGCCGCGCCGCACGCTGGGATCATCGGCATCGTCGGGCAGGTTGCTTGTGCTGTCCACGGCCAGCTGCACATCCTCGGCCGCGCGGTCGATGTCATAGCCGGGTTCAAATTCAAGCGTGATCCGCGCGCTGCCTTCGGTTGACCGCGATGATGATGACGCCACCCCGTCGACCGCCAGCAGCACAGGTTCAAGCACCTGCACGATGGCGGCGTCCACATCCTCGGCACCGGCACCGGACCAGCCGACACTGACGGTGATATTGTCCACCACCACATCGGGAAAGAACTGCGCGCGCATATTGGGGACCGCCAGCACACCTGCCGCCAGCATCAACACCAACAGCAGGTTCGCCGCCGTCCGGTGCCGCGTGAAATAGGACAGGATACCACCAGCGCCCGCCGTCAGCCTGTCACCACCCGTTGCCATCAGCTGCCCATCCGGCTTTCCAGCCGTTCCACGGTTTCAGACGATACTTGGTCCTGTTCCAGCTGCGCGATGATCCGCGCCTTGACGTCATCGGGCATCGGCCCTTCGGACACATAGGCAATCAGCCGCGCGCGCCGGTCCGCATCCAGACTGATCATCTGTGGCACGGTTTGCTCTGCCACCACGCCGGGGCGGATCGGGCGGACCTTGATCCCCGCCCCCAGCAAGGGCGAACGTTCCATCACCACGGTCAGCCCCGCAAGCCCCGCAGCGGCGATGATGACATCATCCCCCTGCCGGCGCAGCACGTCGACAGGCACGGGTTGCAGCCGGTCATCCTCATCGACGGTCAGGATCATCTGATCCGATCCGACCGCAGTGGCAGGCAACAGCGCGACGTTATCCAGCGCAGGTTCGGCAATGCGCACGGTGACGAAATCGCCGGGGCGAAAGCCCGGTGCGCTGTCGATCTGCGCGAACAGCTGTCGGCCCGTCTGGCCGGTGCCGACGCTGGCACCTTCGCGGGTGATCCGGCCGAGGGCGGTCAGGTTCACACCTGATGCATCCAGCGCCACGGTGACAGGCGCATCGGACAGATTGCCTGCCGCATCCAGCAGCCGCGCATATTGCGAGGTTGAGACCCGAAACGCGACCTCGAGCGCGGTCGGGTCCACCAGCCGTGCGAACAATTCATTGGCCGTGACCCGCCCCCCCGGACTGATCGTGACATCAGACAGGGTGCCGTCAAAGGCGGCGCTGATCTCGGTTTCGGCAAGGTTGCGTTCGGCCTCGGCCAGATCGATCTGCACCCGCGCAAGACGGGTTGTTGCCTGATCAATCCGCGCCTCGGCACTGGCAATGGACTGGCGGCGCGTCAACACGGACGCCGCCGCACTCGATGCGGCCAATTCGGCATCCTCGACCGCTGCCGTTGTCCCGACACCGCGCGCCTGCAAATCAACCGCGCGGGCCAATGCCTGATCGCGCAAGGCCGCCTGTGCGCGCGCAGCGGCCAATTCATCCTGCCCCAGCACCAGCGCCCGTTCGGCATCGCGCAATTCGGCTTGCGCATCCTGCACATCGGCACGGGTGCGCGCCAGCGCCTCTTGCGCCTCGACCGGATCGATCAGCAGCAAAAACTGGCCCGCGGTCACAGCGCCGCCTTCGACCAGCGCAGCAGAGGCATCCCTGACGATACCGCCGGTGGCCGACCGCAGGTCCAGCATCCGCTGGCTGCGCAATTCGCCAAAAACCGTCAGTTCGGGCACGATGGTCTGCGGTGCCAGCGTCAGGACATTGACGCTGAATTCACGTTCCCGCTGTGGAAAGCTGCGCGGTTCCTGACTCAGCCGCGCCTCGACCGCAGTGCGCACGGTATTTCCCGCCCATGCCAAAAGCACCAGCGTCATGGACATCAGAAAAACACCCGTCAGGCTTCGTCGCAGAAATCGCATTCTTCATCCCATCTTGCCGCATCAAGAACTGGTGCTGCGCGGCGTTCTGTCCAGTCATACGCGCAAACGCGCTATTTCCGTCGCAAATGTTCGTCCAGACGGGGCAAAATCTCGACAAAGTTACAGGGGCGGTGCCTGAAATCGAGCTGTTTGCCCAGAATTTCATCCCAGGCGTCGCGGCAGGCGCCGGGGCTGCCGGGCAAGGCAAACAGATAGGTCCCCTGCGCCACACCCGCGGTTGCACGGCTTTGCACTGCGCTTGTGCCGATCTTTTGCATCGACACGATGGTAAAGATCGTGCCGAAAGCGTGGATTTCCTTTTCAAAGACATCGCGATGCGCCTCGACCGTGACATCGCGCCCGGTCAGGCCGGTGCCGCCTGTCGTGATGATCACATCGACATTTGCATCGGCGCACCAGACCCGCAGTTGATCCGCGATCTGGTCGCGTTCATCGGGCAGGATCATGCGATGGGCAAGGTGATGGCCCGCTGCGGCGATCCGGTCCACAAGGGTCTGGCCGGATTTGTCATCCGCCAGCCCGCGGGTGTCGCTGACCGTCAGCACGGCGATGCGCACGGGGATAAAATCGCGGGTGTCGTCGATACGGCTCATGTCTTTAACCTTGCATTCAGGGTCAACAGGTCTGCCCAAGCCTCGCGCTTGGCGGCGGGATTGCGCAGCAGATAGGCGGGGTGAAACATCGGCAGGCAGGGCTTGCCCAGCACTTTTGCCCATGTGCCGCGCAGGGCGGTGATGCCTTTTTGCCCCAAGAGCGCCTGACAGGGCGTGTTGCCCATCAGCACGATGATCTGCGGATCGGCAAGCGCGATATGGCGTTCCAGAAACGGCAGCATCATCGCGATTTCATCGGCATCCGGCGTGCGGTTCGATGGCGGCCGCCATGGCATGACATTGGTAATGTAGACCGCACGGTCGGTGTTTTCATGCGCGCGACCAAGGTCGATCGCGGCCAGCATCCGGTCCAGCATCTGGCCCGCCTGCCCGACAAAGGGCTTGCCTGCGCGGTCTTCCTCGCGCCCGGGTGCCTCGCCCACGATCATCACCCGCGCGCCGGGCTGGCCATCGGCAAAGACAGCGTTGCGCGCGCCGCGCTTGATCTCGCAATGCTCGAACGCGGCCATCGCGGCGGCAAGGGCGGGCAGATCGGGTGCAGCCGTCGCAGCAGCGCGGGCAATCGCGACAGGGTCAAGTTCGCGGGCCATCGCGGGCGTCGGCACATCGGCCACCGGTGCGGCCTTGACCGGCACCGGATCAAGCGCATAGCGGTCCACCGGCGCATCAAGAATCGCATCAGTCACGCCAAGCTCGACCTGCCATTCCAGGGCCGCGCGGTCCTGCCAATATGTGTCTTGCGAATCCATGACGCGACATTAGGCGCAATCGTAGCATTTGTGCAGGGCCTGCGGCATTGAAGCCCGCGGGCGCGCAGCCTATAACCCAGCACACGGCGGCAAAGGATCAGGGCATGACATTTCGCGCAAGGCATCTTTTGGGGATCGAACAGCTGCATCCGCTGGAAATCACCACACTTCTGGACCTTGCCGACACCTATGCCGACCACAACACCCGTGGGCTTGCCCACCGCGAGGTGCTGGCCGGGCTGACGCAGATCAACATGTTCTTTGAAAACTCCACCCGCACGCAGGCCAGTTTCGAGCTGGCAGGCAAAAGGCTGGGGGCGGATGTGATGAACATGGGGATGCAGGCGTCATCCATCAAAAAGGGTGAAACCCTGATCGACACCGCGCTGACGCTGAACGCGATGCGCCCTGATCTGTTGGTCGTGCGCCATCCGCAATCCGGCGCGGTGGACCTTTTGGCGCAAAAGGTCAATTGCGCGGTGCTGAACGCAGGCGACGGGCGGCACGAACACCCGACGCAGGCGCTACTGGACGCGCTGACCATTCGCCGCGCCAAGGGGCGGTTGCACCGTCTGAATATCGCCATCTGCGGCGACATCGCCCATAGCCGTGTGGCGCGGTCCAATATCATGCTCTTGGGCAAGATGGAAAACCGCATCCGCCTGATCGGGCCACCGACGCTGATGCCTGCGGGAATTACTGATTTCGGGGTCGAGGTTTACGACGACATGGTCAAAGGCTTGCAGGATGTCGATGTCGTCATGATGCTGCGCCTGCAAAAAGAACGGATGGACGGCGGTTTCATCCCGTCCGAGCGTGAATATTTCCACCGCTACGGGCTGGATGCCGCGAAACTGGCGCATGCCAAACCAGACGCCATTGTCATGCACCCCGGCCCGATGAACCGCGGTGTCGAGATCGACGGCACCATCGCCGATGACATCAACCGGTCAGTGATCCAGAAACAGGTGGAAATGGGTGTTGCGGTGCGCATGGCCGCGATGGACCTGCTGGCGCGCAATCTGCGCGCGGCGCGCCAAGACAACAGCGTGATGGTCTAGATGATGCTGGATATCCCCGCGAATGACCATGCCGCACTTTACGTGCTGGCCTATACCGGCCCCGCAGGCGATGACGTGACCGTGGCAACGATCATCGGGCCGGTTGCGCTGAACACGGATTTCACCGACCTGATCACACCGGACCAGCGCGCGGCAGTGCCGCTGCCTGACCTGATCCGCCAAGGCTATGACTTGCCATTGACGCCTGAACAGGATGCCATGCTGCGCCATGTGCAAGGCACGGTCCTGCTGGTGATGTCGCGCGCCTTTGGCGGGCAGGCGCAGCAGATCACCCTGCCTGCGGGCAGCACGCTGGTCACAATCCTGCGCGAAACACCGACGATGACACCCGTTGAAAAGCTGACCTCGGCCTCCGGGGCAGGCGAACTGACCAGCCCGCCCGCCAAACCCCGCAAATCCGACGCGCGGATGAGCGGGATGGTCGCCACCGCAGCCCTGCTGATCATGTTCGCGCTGGTCGGGCTGGTGGTCTGGGTCGGCGGATAAGCAAGTGCAAGGAAACCAACCCATGACCGCCACCTTTTTCGCCAATGCCCGGATCATCGACCCCGTCGCGCTGACCGATGCGCCGGGCTGCGTGCTGGTCGTGGACGGGCTGATCCATGCCGTGACGGGCCTCGACGCAACGCCACCTGTCGGGGCAAAGATTGTGGATTGCGGCGGCATGTGTCTGGCGCCGGGGATCATCGACATCGGCGTCAAAGTCTCTGAACCGGGTGAACGGCACAAGGAATCCTTTCGCTCTGCGGGCCGTGCCGCAGCGGCGGGGGGTGTCACGACGATCGTGACCCGCCCCGACACCGACCCCGCCATCGACACGCCGGAAAAGCTGGAATTCGTCGCGCGCCGCGCGCAGCTGGACGCACCCGTGCATGTATTGCCGATGGCCGCGCTGACCAAGGGGCGTGACGGTCAGGAAATGACCGAAATCGGCCTGTTGTCCGATGCCGGTGCCGTGGCCTTTACCGATTGCGACCATGTGGTCACAAAAACCAAGGTGCTGGCCCGCGCGCTCAGCTATGCGCGTTCGCTGGATGCTTTGGTGATCGGGCATACCCAGGACCCCGGCCTGTCCGAAGGGGCCGTGGTCACGACCGGCAAATTCGCGTCCTTGCGCGGCCTGCCGGGCGTGTCGGCGATGGCGGAACGCATGGCGCTGGACCGTGATATCAGCCTGCTGGAAATGACCGGCGCGCGCTATCACATCGACCAGATCACCACCGCCCGCGCCCTGCCCGCGCTGGAACGGGCCAAACGCAACGGGCTGCGGATCACGGCGGGCGTCAGCGTCCACCATCTGACGCTGAACGATATGGATATCGCGGATTACCGGACGTTCTTCAAACTGACGCCGCCCTTGCGGTCCGAAGACGACCGCGCCGCCGTGCTGCAGGCAGTGGCCGAAGGCCTGATCGACGTGATCTGTTCGATGCACACGCCGCAGGACGAGGAAAGCAAACGCCTGCCGTTTGAAGAGGCCGCCAGCGGGGCCGTCGGTCTGGAAACCCTGCTGCCCGCCGCGATGCGGCTTTATCATGCAGGCCAGATCGACCTGCCACGCCTGTTCCGCGCGCTGGCGCTGAACCCCGCGCGCATCCTTGGGCTGGCGGCGGGGCGGATGCTGGCCGGTGCGCCTGCCGATCTGGTACTGTTCGATCCGGATGCACCGTTCCAGCTGGACCGCACCACATTGCAATCCAAGTCGAAAAACACCCCCTTTGACGGCGCGCGCCTGCAAGGCCGGGTGATCGGCACATGGGTGGACGGCACCCGCATCTGGGGAGACGCGTAGATGCCCATCATCGAAAGCAGCCTTGGCGTGCTGGCACTCTGGGGCGCTGTCGGCTATCTGCTGGGGTCAATTCCCGGCGGGGTCATCATGGCGCGGCTGATGGGCTTGGGCAATCTGCGCAATATCGGGTCGGGCAATATCGGGGCGACAAACGTGCTGCGCACCGGCAACAAGAAAGCCGCCGCGCTGACCTTGTTCTTCGATGCAGGCAAAGGCGCCATCGCCGTGCTGGCCGCGCGCGCGGCAGCCCCCGAAGATGCGGTGCAACTGGCGGCACTCATGGCCTTTATCGGCCATTGCTTTCCGGTCTGGCTGGGTTTCAAGGGCGGCAAGGGGGTGGCGACCTATCTGGGAATCCTGCTGGCCTTGGCCTGGCCGATGGGCCTTGCGGCCTGCGGCATCTGGCTCGCCGTGGCGGTGGTCACGCGCTATTCGTCACTGGCGGCACTGGTCGCGGCTGGCTGGATTCCGGTGGTGATGGCCTTTGCAGGCTATGGTGCGGCCACCGGTCTGGCCGCCTGCCTTGGCCTGCTGATCTATGCGCGCCACTGGGGCAATATCGCGCGACTGCGCGCGAGGACCGAAGGCAAGATCGGGGCGAAATAACCCCATCTTCCGAGCCGAAATATCCCCGCCGGAGGCAGCAAGCGCGCAGCGCACAGCCCTAATAGCTATAGTCCGTATAAATCCGGTCCAGATCACCGGCCCAATCGCCGTGATAATGGTCCAGCAAATCATCCGCAGGCGTCTTGCCGGTCTCGACGGTCTCTTTCAGCGCATTCAGGAAATGCGTCTCGTCAGGGACCAGCCCACCGGCACCGGGCAGAGCGCGGGCTGTCAGGCCAGCCTCTGAAATCGCCACGACCTCGCGCGCCAGCGCATGCATGTCGATCCCTTCGACCTGCGCCTGCAAACCGTCCACCGATGCGGCGACGCGCAAGGCATCGCGCTGTGCGGCGGTCCAATGCTTGCACAGGTCCCATGCCGCATCCAAGGCACTCTGATCATACATCAGCCCCGTCCAGAACGCAGGCAGCGCGCATAACCTGCGCCACGGGCCGCCATCCGCGCCGCGCATTTCGATATATTGCTTCATGCGCGCTTCGGGGAAAACGGTGGTCAGGTGATCGGCCCAGTCGGACATGCGCGGCTTTTCACCGGGCAATGCAGGCAATTCACCGCGCAGGAAATCGCGGAACGACATGCCCAAAGCGTCGATATATTTACCGTCGCGATACACAAAATACATCGGCACATCGAGAACCCATTGCACCCAGGCCTCGAACCCGAAACCTTCTTCAAAGATGAATGGCACCATGCCGGTGCGTGCCGCATCCAGATCACGCCAGATCCGGGCGCGCCAAGATTTATGACCGTTGGGCTTGCCTTCGAAAAACGGCGAATTGGCAAAAAGCGCGGTTGCCACGGGCTGCAGGGCCACGCCGACGCGCATTTTCTGCACCATGTCCGATTCCGACCCGAAATCAAGGTTGACCTGCACCGTGCAGGTCCGGCGCATCATCGCCGTGCCCATCGTGCCGACCGATTGCATGTAGCGGTCCATCAGCTGATAGCGCCCCTTGGGCATCAGCGGCATTTCCTCATGGGTCCAGACGGGGGCGGCGCCCAGACCGATGAATTTCACGCCGATTTCATCGGACACGGCCTTGACCTCGGCCAGATGGCTGTTCACCTCGTCGCATGTCTGGTGGATGGTCTCAAGCGGGGCGCCCGACAATTCCAGCGCGCCACCCGGTTCAAGGCTGACATTGGCGCCGTCCTTGGTCAGGCCGATGATCTTGCCATCTTCTTCCACGCGGTCCCAGGCGAACCGGCTGTGCAACGCCTCCAGCACCGCCTTGATCGACCGCGCGCCATCATAGGGCAAGGGTTGCAGTGTATCGGCGCAATAGCCGAATTTTTCATGCTCGGTCCCGATGCGCCATTCGTCTTTGGGTTTGCAGCCCTTGGCCAGCAATTCAGCCAATTGGTCGTGATGTTCGATCGGGCCGCCGCCGGTTTGGGGAATAGACATCGGGAAGGCTCCGTTCAAAGATCAAGGGTCATATCCGTGACCTGCACCAGCGCATCCGTCAATGCAAGAGAGGACGCGCACGCGACCAGATCACAACAAGCGCATCCGGTGTGCGCGAAAGCACATCCAGCACGCTGCCGGTCTTGATCCCGGGCAGGCCCGCAAAGACATCGAACAACGCATCCGCGCCAGCGGCATTGATCGGAATGGCGATCCGCTGGCCGCCGATACCGGTCAATATCCAGCTGGGGTCGGGATAGCTGCGAGGGTCGAGTGCGACCTCGGTCAGATCGTCCAGATCAAGGATACCCCCGTCAAGCGGGCCGAAATAGGCAAGCCTGCGTTCGCGCAGCTGCACCACCCCCGGCCCTTCGCCATCCTGGGCAAAACGCGCGCGCTGCACGGCGGCAAAGCCCCAACCCAGCCCGATGACCCCCAGCAGATAGCCCAGCCAGACTGTAACACCCGCCGCGTTCAGCCCCCACCACAGGCCGAACGACGCCAGTGCGGCGGCCGCCAGCACCTCGCGCCAGCGCCAGAAAAAGGCGCGCGCCTCGGGGCGGAAAAAATCAGCCATGCACCACCTGTGGTTCTGCGTGCAGCACGATTGCAAATGTCCCGATCCGGCGGAACCCGATCGCTTGATACGCGGTGCTGGCTGCGGCAGAGGCCGCGAACAGGATCGCACGGGTCACACCGGCCGCGCGCGCCTGCGCCAGATGCAGCGCCACCGCCCGCCGCGCCAGACCGCGCGACCGCAAGTCCGGCGGCGTATAAACCCCGCCGATCTGCACCGCATCGGGCAGAACCGCGTTGAAGCCCGTCATCGCCACGGGCGTGTCGCCATCAAACAGCACCCTATGGCTGTCCGCCGCAAGATAGCTGTCGATATCCTTGATCGCCGTTGCGTCCACATCACTCTCCTGGCCCAGCATCGTCTCTAACAGATAGGCACGCCGCCAGCAGATCACCAGATCGCGCGGCGCATCGGCCAGCGGGCGCAGGGTAAAACCGGCGACCTCGGGCATGACCAGACCGGTCAGGGGCAAGTCGTAATGCGGCTCTGTCGTTGCATGGCCTGCTGCCTGTTCCAGACCCAATGCGGCGCGCAGGCCGGTGACCTGTCCCGCCTCGCCCAGAATCGCGGCAACCCGGCTGCCCTGCATGGCAGCGCGCAGGTCGGCCCAAGGTTGCAAGGGGCAGACCGGAAACAGAAAACCGCCATCGGTCATGGCCGCGACATCGGTGATCGCGCCACCGGCCTTGCGCAGCCAGAACGCCATCGCGCGCGGATGGCCACCCGCCATGCCGTGCCTGTGCAGGTTCGCCAGCGGAAACATCGCAATCGGCAGATGATGATGCAGAAATCCTGCCACCTCGGCCCTGTCGGCCAGCGTCGCGCGGATCATCCCCAGTCGCCCAAGGCCTGCTGCCACAGTGTCAGCGCCGCCACCGCCGCCGTATCGGCACGCAGGATGCGGGGGCCAAGGCTGACCGCATGGGCAAAGGGCAAGGCGCGCAGCTTGTCGCGTTCGGCGGGGGAAAACCCGCCTTCGGGGCCGATCAGGATGGCCCACGGGCGGCGGATCGCGGGCAGGCGCACCGGCGCGCCGATGGCGGTTTCATCGCAGAACATCAGCTGCCGGTCCTTGGGCCAATCCGCCAGCAACCGGTCAAGTTTCACCAGATCATCGACAGGGGGCACAAAGGTGCCGCCGCATTGTTCAGACGCCTCTACCGCATGGGCCTGTAGTTTATCCTGCCGGATGCGGTTGGCGGCTTGGGTAAACGCGGTCTGCACGGGGATAATCCGCGCCGCCCCCAGTTCCACCGCCTTTTCCACGATAAAGGCCGTACGTTCCTTGCGGATCGGGGCAAAGACCAGCCACAGATCGGGCGGGGTTTGCAAGGGGCGGGTCTGCGCCTGACAGGCCAGCACGCCGCCCTTGTTGCCCGCCTTTTCGACGACCGCATCCCATTCGCCATCACGGCTGTTGATCAATGACAGCACATCACCCGCCGCCAGCCGCATCACCCCGAACAGGTAATGCGCCTGATCACGGTTCAGCGGAACCGATTGCCCTACCCCCAAGGGGTGATCTACATAAAGCCGGACCTTGGATGCCATGAAGCGGATCATATGACCCAAAATCCCCGGATGCCAGAGCCTGCGGGCACCGTCGCCGATGCCGTGCGCGGAAACTGGGTGGACCGGTTGGCGCCTGCGCGCACGCGGCCCTATCTGCGGCTGTCGCGCGCGGACCGGCCGATTGGCACTTGGCTGCTTTATCTGCCCTGCCTCTGGGCGCTGGCGCTGGCGGTGCTGGTGACAGGGCGTTTCGACAGTTTCGCCGTCTGGATCATCGCGGGCTGCGGGATCGGGGCGTTTTTGATGCGGGGCGCGGGCTGCACATGGAACGACATCACCGACCGCGACATCGACGGATCGGTGGCGCGCACAAGGTCGCGGCCGATTCCTTCTGGCCAGACCAGCGTCAAGGCGGCGGTGATCTGGATGATCGTGCAGGCACTGGTGGCCTTTGGCATCCTGATCACCTTTCCGCCTGCAGCGATTGTGCTGGGCATCCTCGCGCTGTTGCCGGTCGCGGTCTATCCTTTCGCCAAACGGTTCACATGGTGGCCGCAGGTGTTTCTGGGGCTCGCGTTCAACTGGGGCGCGCTGCTGGCATGGGCCGCGCATACCGGCAGCATCGGGCCTGCGCCTGTCGTGCTGTATCTGGCGGGGATCAGCTGGACGCTGTTTTACGACACGATCTATGCCTATCAGGACGCCGAGGATGACGCGCTGATCGGCGTGAAATCCACCGCGCGGCTGTTTGGCGATAACGCGCGCTGGTGGTTGCGGCTGTTTCTGGCGCTGACGGTGATTCTGTTCGGGGCGGCGGTGGTGCTGGCCACGCAGGACCGGTCGGTCCTGTCGCTGGTTGTGGCCTTGGGCGGGCCTTTGGCGATGGGCGGGCATCTGGCATGGCAGTTGCACCGCTTCGATGCAGATAACAATGAAGGGCTTTTGCGCATTTTCCGGTCAAACCGCGATGCCGGCCTGATCCCTCTGCCGTTTTTCGCCGTGGCCTTTCTGGTATGATTGAACACCCCGACCACAGGGCCTATGCAGGACCGGGACAAAAGAAACGGGATTGAATGCGCCTTTCTGCCATTTTCATACGGATCATCGCCTTCAGTGTCGCGGCTGCCGGATCGGTCGCCGCCGCACAGCTAACGGTCGCCACGGTCGAGGACCGGTCGGTCGATGCCGTGCGCCAGACGCTGGCCGAGAACGGGCATGAGTGGGCCAATGTCCTGGGCGACGGGTTGCAGGTGATCCTCGAAGGCACCGCGCCCACCGAGGCTGGGCGCTTTCGCGCAATATCAGCGGCTGGCGGGGTCGTCGATGCCAGCCGCGTGATCGACAATTTGTCGGTCGCGGATGCTGCGGATTTTGCACCACCCGAATTCAAGATTGAGATCCTGCGCAATGACAGCGGTGTGTCGCTGATCGGCCTGATCCCTGCCAGCACCAACCGGGACGCATTGGCGCGCCGCATCACGCGAATCGCAGACGGGCAAGGCGTGGCGGACCTGCTGGAAACCGGCGATTACCCAACGCCCCCGACATGGCGTGCCGCCGTTGATTTCGCGATTGTCGCGCTGGAAATGCTGCCGCGTTCCAAGATTTCGGTCACCGCGGACCGGGTCACCATCAGTGGTATCGCCGATAATCTGACCGATAAACGCAGGCTCGAGGCCGCCCTTGCCCGCAGCAGGCCCGATGGCGTGCGGCTGGCGCTGGAAATCAACGCGCCGCGGCCCGTGATCTCGCCCTTCACGGCGCGGTTCATTCTGGACGCAGACGGCGCGCGGTTCGATGCTTGCGCCGTCGATACCGTCGAAGCCCGCGCGCTGATCGTGAACGCGGCGACCAGCGCCGGGCTGGAAGGCCGCGTGACCTGCACGCTGGCCCTTGGCACGCCGTCGCAGGATTGGGGCCAGGCGGTCGCACTGGCCATTGACGCCCTGCACAAAGTGGGAGGCGGCACCGTGACGTTGACCGACACCGACGTCATTCTGGTCGCCCTGCCTGGGACCGAACAGGGCGTATTTGACAATGCCATAGGGGAGCTTGAAAACAGCATGCCTGATGTCTTTGCCCTGACCGCCCAATTGCCCGCGCTGCCCGATGATCAAGCCGCTGGCCCACCGCAATTCACCGCCACGCTCAGCCCCGAAGGCCATGTCCAGCTGCGCGGCCGGATGCCCGACGACCTGACCAATATGGTGGCCGAAAATTTCGCCACCGCCAAATTCGGTCAGCGCAATATCACCATGCGCACCCGCGTCGTCGACGACCTGCCCGCCGGTTGGTCTGTCCGCGTCCTTGCCGGGATCGAGGCGCTGTCGGAATTGTCCAATGGCATTGTCGTCGTCGAGCCGCAGACAATCACAGTTCGCGGCAACACAGGCAACGAAACCGCCACCGCCGAAATATCGCGGCTGATGATCGACAAACTGGGGCGATCGGCCGATTTCGACCTGGACATCGCTTATGTCGAGGCGCTGGACCCCGTCGCCGCCCTGCCGACGCCCGAGCAATGCATCGCCCAGATCATTGCCATGACCGACGGGCGCAAGATCACCTTTGATCCCGGCTCTGCCAGCATCACAGCCGCCGCCCAGCCGGTGATCGACGATATCGCCGAGGTCTTGCGCCTTTGCGGTGACCTGCCGATCCGGGTGGCCGGTTACACCGACAGCCAGGGTCGCGAGGCAATGAACCTGCGCCTGTCGCAAGACCGCGCCGATGCCGTGCTGACCGCCCTGCGCGCCCGCCGCGTGCCGGTGTCCACATTCGAGGCCGTGGGCTACGGCATCGCGGATCCGATTGCCGACAATGCTACCGAAGAAGGCCGCGAAGCGAACCGCCGGATCGAATTCAGCCTGATCCTGCCCGAGGACGCAGACGCCGTCACCGATGAAACCCCGCCCGAAGCGCTTGAAACCGACGCCGAAACCGCCCAAGACGGTGCAGGGGACGACGCGGCAGGGGCGACACAGTGAACAGAACCGAATTCATCTTCGCGACGGCAGTCATCCTGTTCGTGGCTTTCACGCTGGGGTGGTTCGCCAGCTGGCTGGTCAACCGGTTCACTCGCGTGACCACATCCGAGATCGGCGAATTGGACAAGATGGCCCAAGCCCTGCATGAAGCCGAGGAAACCCGCGAACAGGCGATCACCTATCTGCAACAGCGCGAAGCCGAGATGACCAACCAGCTGTCCCAGACCGAGGCCGAATTGCGCGCCGCCATGGATGGCCTGCGCGAAGCCCGCCGCGAGGCCGAGGAACTGCGCAGCTATATCGAACGCCAGCACGCGGGCTGACCGGATGCCCACGACCCTGATCGTTCTGGCCCACCCCGACCAGCGGTCTTTTAACGCGCAATGGGCGCGGGCCAGTGCGGATGCGAGTGCCGCCCTTGGCCATGATGTGATCTGGTCCGATCTTTATGCGCTGGGGTTTGATCCTGCCGAACGGGCCGCGCATTACGACCACCCTGCCGAGATCCCTTTCGATCCACTCAAGGCACAGGCCCATGCCGCCGCAACCGCCCTGCCAGCGGATGTCGCGGCCGAGGTGGACAAGCTGCGCCGTGCGGACCGGATCATCTTTCACTTTCCGCTGTGGTGGTTTTCGCCGCCCGCCATGCTCAAAGGTTGGTGCGACCGCGCGCTGGCGCATGGCGCGCTGCATACCACGGCGGAACGGTTCGACACCGGCATGCTGCGGGGCAAAAAGGCGCTTTTCTGCGTGACCACCGGATCAAGCACCGATGAAAGCGCGCATAACGGCAAGGAAGGCGATGTGACCCTGCTGCTGTGGCCGCTGGCCTATACATTGCGTTATGTCGGGATGACGGTATTGCAGCCGGTCTGCGTGCATGGCGTGCATGGCTACCATCGGGGCGCACGTGCCACGGCCCTGGCGGACGGGTTGGGACAGGTGCTGGAACGGCAGGCCACGCTGATCGCGGGGTTCGATGCCCTGCCGGAAATCACCTTCAACGCCGATGCCGATTTTGACGCCAAGGGCCGGCTGCGGGCAGACAGGCCCAGCGTGACGCCCTTCATCCGGCATGATCCGTAGGGTGGGCTCAAGCCCACCTTACCTTGGCGCTGCTGCCCGTTTCAGCCGGTCGTTGATCGCGCGACCCAGCCCGTGATCGGGGATCGGGGCAACCGCGATGCGTGCAGCCCCCATCGCATCCAGCTGGTGCAGGCAGTCGAACAGGCGTGCTGCGGCCTCAGTCAGATCGCCTGTGGGTGACAGGTTCAAATCGGCCTCCATCGCACCAAAACCTAGCATCACCTCGCCATCCTGCCGCGCAGTCGCATTCAACCGGACCCGTCCAACCGGCGCGTAATGCGACAAAAGCTGACCGGGTGACACAGGCGCATCGGGGTTTTCCGACGTGGCCAGCGGCCGCCCCAGACAGGCCGCAATCGCCTCGGCCGGGATGCCGCCGGCGCGCAGCAATGTGGGCGCACCAAGACAGGCGACGATGGTCGATTCCAGACCCACGGCACAGGGCCCACCATCAATCAGCGCGTCGATACGGTGGCCCAGACCGTCGCGCACATGGGCAGCTGTTGTGGGGCTGATCCGGCCTGACGGATTGGCCGAAGGTGCCGCCACCGGCCCGCTGAAGGCAGCCAGCAAACCCTGCGCTACCTTATGGTCCGGCACCCTGACCGCGATACTGTCCAGCCCCGCCGTCACCAGCCGCGATATCCCTGCATCCGCGCGCAACGGCAGCACCAGCGTCAGCGCGCCGGGCCAGAACACCGCGGCCAGACGTCGCGCATCATCGTTGAAATCGCAGATCGCGTTGGCGGCAGCGATATCCCCCACATGCACGATCAGCGGATTGAACGATGGCCGCCCTTTGGCCGCGAATATCGCGGCGACCGCCCGGTCATTGCGTGCATCGGCCCCCAAACCGTAAACGGTTTCGGTCGGAAACGACACCAGCCCGCCCTGCGTCAGGATCTCTGCCGCGCGCGCCAGACCGGCGGCATCGGGCTGCAAAAGGGCCGCACCTCGCGTGCTCATGACGTAGCGTTCAGGTTGAAGGGTGACATGGGATGGATAACTTTGACATTTAATCCCCTGCATAGCCGCGGCATCCGCCCTTGCCAAGCAGACCATTCAGTCGGAGATGTCCAAATGCCCTATCGCGCCCCGATCCGTGACTTCCGGTTCCTTCTGGATCATGTCGTGGGGTTTGCAGAGGTTGCAGCCACCGACCGGTTTGCCGAAGCCACACCCGATATGACCAGCGCGATCCTGACCGAAGCCGGCAAGATGTGCGCTGATATCCTCGCGCCGTTGAACCAGATCGGGGACAAGCACCCCGCGCATCTGGACAACGGCATCGTGCGCACCCCGCCGGGGTTTGCCGACGGCTATCGCGCCATCGCAACCGGCGGCTGGATCGGCATGTCGGCCGCAACAGAACACGGCGGGATGGGCCTGCCGATGACGCTGACCACCACCGTGAACGAGATGATGTCTGGCGCCTGCCTTGCGCTGCAACTGAACCCGCTGATGACCCAAGGGCAGATCGAGGCGTTGGAACACCACGCATCGGATGCGATCAAAGCGGTCTATCTGCCGAAACTTATTTCCGGCGAATGGTGCGGCACGATGAACCTGACCGAACCGCAGGCGGGGTCCGATGTCGGTGCCTTGCGCACCAAGGCCGAACCCAACGGCGACGGCAGCTATGCGATCACGGGGCAGAAGATTTACATCTCTTGGGCCGACAACGATTTCACCGGCAATGTCTGCCATCTGGTGCTGGCCCGCCTGCCCGACGGCAAGCCGGGGACAAAGGGGATCAGCCTGTTTATGGTGCCAAAACTGATCCCCGATGCGGATGGCAATCCGGGCCGGAAAAACGACCTGCGTGTCGTCAGTCTGGAACACAAGATGGGCCTGCATGGATCACCCACCGCGGTGATGGAATATGCGGGTGCGACCGGCTGGCTGGTCGGGCCGGAACATGGTGGCATGGCCGCGATGTTCACGATGATGAACAACGCCCGTCTGGGTGTCGGCGTGCAAGGGATCGGCACCGCCGAACGCGCGCTGCAACACGCGCTGGCCTATGCGCAAGATCGCAAGCAGGGGCGCGCTGACGGTACCGGTGCGATCATCGAACATGCCGATGTCCGCCGGATGCTGACCACGATGCGCGCCGATATCTATGCCGCGCGCGCCATATCGCTGATGAATGCCGTGGCCATCGACATGGCGACAGCGACGCATGATCCCGCATGGTCCGCGCGCGCCGCATTCCTGACGCCGATCACCAAGGCCTTCGGCACAGATGTCGGGGTCGAGGCCACAAATACTGGCGTACAAATCCATGGCGGCATGGGCTTTATCGAGGATACCGGCGCCGCTCAGTTCGTCCGCGATGTCCGCGTCAGCACAATCTACGAAGGCACCAACGGTATTCAGGCGATGGACCTTGTCGCGCGCAAGCTGATGGATGGTGGCGATGCCGCATTCCGCCTGCTGGATGATGTTGTGCGCGGCGCCGAGGCCGCCAAGGCGACCCACCCCGATCTGGCCCATGCCGTCTGGGAAGCCGCCGAAACCCTGCGCGAAGCAACCGAATGGCTGGTCGGCCGCCCCGACCTGAACGACCGTTTCGCCGGTGCCGTGCCTTATCTGCGCGCCTTTGCGCGGGTGCTGGGCGGGCATGTGCATCTGGCCAGCGCCGTGGCGGGTGATGCGGGCCATCTGCGGCTTGCGACATTCTATATCAAGCGGATGCTGCCCGAACATATGGGCCTTTTGATCCATGTGCGCGAAGGGGCCGCCGGTCTGGCCGCAATCACAGCCGACGATCTGGCCGCTGCCTGATGCCCGATGGCGGCGCTGGCATCCGGTATCCCTTTCCCACCCCACCCGCTGCGGGCGAGGCTGTTGCCGTTGCCGACGGCATCCTGTGGATGCGGCTGCCGCTGCCGATGGCGCTGGACCATGTGAATGTCTATGCGCTGGATGACGGCGATGGCTGGACGGTTGTGGATACGGGCTTTGCCAGCACAAAGTCCAAGGCGATCTGGCAGGCGCTGCTGAATGGCCCATTGGCAGGCAAGCCCGTCACCCGTGTGATCGTGACCCATCACCACCCCGATCATGTGGGGCTGGCGGGTTGGTTTGTCGCACAGGGTGCAGACCTCCATATGCCGCGCACCGGCTGGTTGATGGCGCGGATGTTGACGCTTGATGCACAGGACCGGCCCGCGCCGGAAACCATCGCCTTTTACGAACGCGCCGGCATGGCGGCGGATGAACTGGCACGGCGCAAGACCGAACGCCCGTTCAACTTTGCCGATTGCGTGGCCTCTCTGCCGCTGGGATATATCCGGTTGTGCGATGGTGGCACAATCCGCATGGGCGGGCGGAACTGGGACATCCGTATGGGTGACGGGCACGCGCCGGAACATGCGACCTTCTGGTCGCGCGACGATGCGGTGGTGCTGGGCGGCGACCAGCTGCTGCCCTCGATCAGCGCCAATCTGGGGGTTTATCCGACCGAGCCCGATGCCGACCCCGTGGGCGACTGGATTGCGTCTTGCGAAAGGTTCCAACCGCCGGCGCGCCCCGACCATCTGGTGCTTGGGGGGCATAAACTGCCCTTTACCGGCCTGCCGCTGCGGCTGCGGCAGATGATCGACAATCATCACGGCGCGCTGGACCGGCTGGTCGCCTATCTGGACCAGCCGCGCGCGGCGGGCGACTGTTTCCTGCCGCTGTTCAAACGCCAGATCGGCCCCGCCGAATACGGGCTGGCACTGGTCGAGGCGGTGGCCCATCTGAACCACCTGCACCAGACAGGCCGCGCCAGCCGCCATCTGCGCGGTGACGGGGCCTATATGTTCAGTGCCGTGCCATAATCCGCGCATGCAGGCGCTTTAATATCCGGCTGGCCGTCGTTTCGCATAGCGCGGGGATCACGGCATGGACCAGCGCCGCCATTGACGCCACACCCAGCCAGAACGAAAACCCCAAGGCAAAGCGCATATGGGCGAAATAAGTCTCGTTCACGCTGGCCGGATGATCAAGGAACAGCGTGGCGACCAAATTGCTGCGGGCGGTGTCTTGGGATGCGTCTGACATGAAAACCTCTGTTGGTGGCATTTCGGCCAGCCTAACTGATCAGCCGCCAAATCCGGTCCCAAATTTCATTGTCATTCACGCAGATGATGGGATATTATCCACCACATGTCCCAAATAATCGACGAAACAGACCGCCGTATCCTGCAATTGCTGCAAACAGACGCCAGCCTGTCTGTCGATGACATCAGCGCCGCCGTGCATCTGTCGCGCAATGCCTGCTGGCGGCGGATCAAGGCGCTGGAACAGGCAGGCGTGATCCGCGCGCGCGTGGCGCTGGTCGATCCGGCCAAGGTCGGCGTACCGCTGATGGCGATGGTCCTGATACGTACCAATGCGCATGACGCGCAATGGATGGATCAATTCCAGACCGCCCTGCGCGCCCTGCCCGAGGTCGTGGGGGCCTACCGGATGACCGGCGATCTGGATTACGTCCTGCGCGTGCGTGTCGCGGATGTGCCTGCCTATGACGCATTCTATAAACGGTTGACCGCGCGGATTTCGGTCTCTGACATTTCGGCCAGTTTCGTGATGGAGGAAATCAAGGAAACCACGGCAGTGCCGCTGTCACCGTGACAAAATGTGACCACCTGACCGCGTGACAGGCTTGTGCAAATCGGGTAAGCGGAACCAAATCACCAAGCAAGGAGCCGACAATGGCCAATAACGACCATGAGCCCGGAAAGATGGATATCAGCGAACAGGAACGCACCTTTGACGGTTTCGTCAGCCTGTCCGCGAAAGGTGCCATGATCAGCATCGCCGTGCTGATCCTGCTTGCGCTTTTCAACGCCTGATTATAGATGCAGCGCCGCTTTTTCCTGATCGGCGCGCCGCTTGCTTTGTCGGCCTGCGCCGGACAACAAGTGTGGGCACCCGACGACATGGTCGCGCGAGCCATCTTTCGTGACCACGACAACAGCTATCTGACGCTGTACACGATGAAAAACAACGGCTCTGGCAACGGGGCCCATTCTTCGTTGCTGATCAATGCAAGCCAGCGTGTGCTGTTCGATCCGGCGGGATCTTTCGTGCAAAACCGGATGCCGGAACGCAATGATGTGTTGTTCGGCGTGACACCGGAACTGGAAAAATTCTACGTCAGCTATCATGCCCGCGTGACTTACCATGTCGTCGGACAAACCGTGCCGGTCGCGCCTGACATTGCCGAACGCGCGCTGCAACTGGCGCTGGCGAATGGCGCGGTGCCACAGGCGCATTGCGCGCGCGCGACCTCGCGGCTGTTGCGGCAATTGCCGGGGTTTGCGGGGATCAGGCAAACCTGGTCACCCAACCGGCTGTCGGATGATTTCGCCACCTTGGCCGGCGTTGAAACCCGCACATACCGCGAAGACGACCCAGACGACAAAGGAATCGCCGCAGCCCGGATCAACGCCGCTCTCAGCGAATAGCAAAGATCCACAACGCCAGATACAGCGTCCCGATCCCCGCAGCGATCCCCCATATCGCGCTGCGGGTCCGGATACCCACGGCCACCGTCACGATCGCCGCGATCATGCGCGCGGGGTCGGGCACGCCACCCGTCGCCGCAGGCCACAACACCAGCGGCGCGACCATCCCCGGCAGCACCGCGACAGGCGTGAAGCGCAGCAGTTTCAGAACCAGTGGCGGCATCGGCCTGTCGCCGATCAACCCCAGAAACGAAAACCGGATCAGGAACGTCCCCGCCCCAAGAACCGCGATGATCAGCCAGATCTGACCGGTGGAATAAGTCATGCCTTGCGCCTTTCGATCCATGTCTCGACGATTGCACCGGTGACCATCGCCGCCGCTGCCGCGACCAACAAACCGGTGCCGGACGGCAGGCCGACCAACGCCAGCGCGACACTGACCGACACCGCTGCCGCCGCCACATGGGCCAGCGATTTCAGCATCGGCGACACCATGGCCAGAAACATGATCGGCACGATGAAATCCAGTGCCCAGGCCTCGGGAATGGCCGACCCGACCATGATCCCGACCAAAGTCATGATGAACCACAAAGGCGTGATCGGCGTGGCCACCCCCAGAAAATAGGCGACACGGTCCTGCACGCGCATGTCGGGGCGCGCCTCGTACCGCGCGACCGAGGTGATATAGGTCTGGTCGAAATTCAGATAGGCCACCAGCGCGCGCTGCCACAACGGGGCCGCCCCCAGATAGGGCACCAAGGACGCCGAATACATCGCCATGCGCAGATTGACCGCCAATGCGGCCAGCAGAACAAAGGCGATGCCGGCATCTTCCATCATCATCTGCACGGCGGCGAATTGCGCAGCCCCCGCAATGACCAGAACGGTGAACCCCATTGCCTGCGCCACTGTCAGCCCCGCATCCGTCGCCACGACGCCGAACAATGTGGCGAAAGGCACAGCCATCAACACGAAAGGGCTGCCATCGCGCAGCCCCGCCCAATAGGCCGAAGTCGCAGGGGATTTGACGGTGGAACTTGTCATGGCTATGGCCTAGCTTGGCTACGGTACGGCAGGCTTAAACCCGCGAAATGGAAATGACAATTGGCACGACTTGATGATCTTTCGTCCTATCTGATCGCCCCCGATCCGGCCGCGGACAGGCTGACGCGCGCGGTCACCGGCACCGACCAGACCGGCGCGCCCATCGACCTGCGCGTGATCGAGGAACGCCCCCTGACGATCTATCTGAACAGTCAGGAAATCGTCACTGCGATGACCATCGGGGATTATCCGCAGTATCTGGCGCTGGGCTTTCTGCGCAACCAAGGCATGCTGCGCGCGGATGATACCGTGACCGGCATCGATTACGACGAAGAACTGGAAACCGTGGTCGTGCGCACGGCCTCAAAAACCACGTTCGAGGACAAGCTGCGCAAGAAAACCCGCACCAGCGGCTGCGCGGTCGGCACCGTCTTTGGCGACATGATGGAAGGGCTGGCAGGCGTCACCCTGCCCGACATGCCGCTGCGGACCTCCGATCTTTACGCGCTGGCGGCAACGATCAACCGGACCCCCTCGCTCTATCTTTCGGCAGGGGCGATCCATGGCACGGTGCTGTGCCAGGGCGCGCGCCCGCTGGTCTATATGGAAGACGTGGGGCGCCATAACGCGGTGGACAAGATCGCAGGCTGGATGCACCATCACAACATCGACCCCGCCGACAAACTGCTCTACACGACCGGCCGGCTGACCTCGGAAATGGTGATCAAGACGGCCTTGATGGGCATACCCGCCCTCGCCTCGCGGTCGGGGTTTACCGCTTGGGGGGTAGAAATCGCGCGTGACATCGGGCTGACCCTGATCGGGCGGATGAAAGGGCAGCGGTTCGTCTGCCTGGCCGGCGAACAGCGCCTGATCCGCGACGCCGACCCGACGTCGATCCCGGACGAACCGGCCCGCGCCGGGCGAAAGGCCGCCACATGATCCTTTCGGCTTCTCTTTTCCGAAAATACTCCCGCCGGAGGCTCCCAAACCGGCAACACATGCAGGTGCCAGCGTGAACGCGCCGCTTGGGGTGATCCTCGCAGGCGGGCTTGCGACGCGGATGGGCGGCGGCGACAAAGGGCTGTTACCCTTGGGCGACAGCACGATCCTGGGGCATGTGATCGACCGGTTGGCGCCGCAGGTGGCGGGGCTGGCGCTGAATGCCAACGGCGATCCCGCGCGCTTTGCCGCGCTCGGCCTGCCGGTGATCGCAGACAGTATCGCAGGTTTCGCAGGGCCTTTGTCGGGGGTGCTGGCGGGGCTGGACTGGGCGGCGGACCAAGGGGCCAGCCATATCGTCACCGCCGCCGCCGACACGCCGTTTCTGCCCTGCGATCTGGTACCGCGCCTGCAACTGGCGGGGGGCAATCAGGGGCTGGCGCTGGCGGCAAGCCCGGGGGGCCGGCAGCCGACCTTTGGTCTGTGGCCGGTCGCCCTGCGCGAGGATCTGCGCGCAGCGTTGCTGGGCGGATTGCGCAAGGTCGTGCTTTGGACCAATGACCATGGCGCAGGCACGGCGGAATTCCCCGATGATATCGCCTTTTTCAACGTCAACACGCCGGATGATCTGGCCCGCGCGCAGGGAATGCTATGAAAATATATGGCATCGTCGGCTATAAAAACGCGGGCAAGACCGGGCTGATGGAACGGCTCGTGACAGAGATCACAGGCCGCGGGATCAGTGTCTCGACCCTGAAACATGCGCATCATACGTTCGACGTCGATCACCCCGGCAAGGATTCCTATCGCCACCGGCAGGCGGGGGCGCAGCAGGTGCTGCTTGCCTCTGGCACGCGCTGGGCGCTGATGAGCGAATTGCGCGGCGCGGCGGAACCACCGCTGGCCGATCTGTTGCGCCTGTTGTCACCCGTCGATCTGGTGCTGGTCGAAGGCTATAAACGCGACGCCCATCCCAAGGTCGAGGCGTTCCGCGCCGTAACCGGCAACCCGCTGATCGCCCCCGATGATCCAACCGTGCGCGCGGTGGCCAGCGATACGGCGCTGACACTGGACCGGCCTGTCTTCGATCTGGACGACACAGCCGCCATCGCAGATTTCATCCTGTCCGAGGTCGGTTTGTAATGTTCGACACGGTGCTGATCGTCGATTGGTCAGGTGGCAACGACCGCGGCACCCACCCCAAGAAAGACGCGATCTGGACCGGCATCGCCCGCGCGGGTCTGGCCGAAGACCCCGTTTACCACCGCAACCGCCAGCTGGCCGAAGACTGGATCATCCGGTTTCTGGCGGCCGAAATGGCGGCCGGGCGGCGCGTGCTGGCAGGGTTCGATTTTGCCTTTGGCTATCCTGCGGGCTTCGGTCGGATGCTGACCGGCACCGATGATCCTTTTGCAATCTGGGACTGGTTCGCCGCCCATGTGCAAGACAGCCCGCAGGCCAACAACCGGTTCGACCTGGCAGGTCAGATCAACGCGCGTTTCCCCGGGATCGGGCCGTTCTGGGGCAACGGGCTGGCGCGCGACATCCCCGATCTGCCACGCAAGGGGCTGGCCCGACAGGGACATGGCTTGCCCGAAAAACGCGCCGCCGAACAGCAGGCTAAGGGGACCTTTGCGGTCTGGCAACTGGCGGGCGCGGGGGCTGTCGGCAGTCAGGTCATCATGGGGCTGCCGGTGCTGGCGCGGCTGCGGCACCGCTTTGGCGCGGATCTGGCGGTCTGGCCGTTCCAGCCGCTGACGCCGCCGATTGCACTGGTCGAAGTCTGGCCCTCGCTGATCGCCAAGACAATCGCCGCCAGCTGCCCGCAAGGGGCGATCAAGGATGCGCATCAGGTGCGGGTTCTGGCGCGCGCGCTTTCGGCGCTGGCGCCTGCGGATCTGGCCCGCATGCTCGACCTGCCTGCGACGGCCGAAGGCACGATCCTCGGGCTGGATCATGTGACATTGCTGGAACAGGCGGCCAGCGCGCCAGTGCTGCGCAATGATTGCTTTGCGCTGCCCCAAGGCGTGCATTGGACACCGGTCGATCAGGCCTTGGCGCATCTGCGTCAGCACCTGCCACCCGTTGCTGGGGTGCAACCCCAGCCCCTTGCCGCGGCAGCAGGCCGGTATCTGGCACAGGATGTCAGCGCCCTGCGCGCCCATCCGCCCAGCCCCAATGCAGCGGTCGATGGCTATGGTTTTGCCGGACCCGCCGTCACCGGCGCGCAAAGCTTGACGCTGGTGCAGGGGCGCGCGGCGGCGGGCCAGCCTTTTGCGGGGGTTGTCCCCGCAGGCCATGCGATCCGCATCCTGACCGGTGCAAACCTGCCGCAGGGGGTCGATACCGTCGTGATGCAAGAGGATGTACAAGCCACCGACACGGCCATCACCTTTCAAGGGCCGCTGAAACGCGGGGCCAATGCGCGCGCCGCGGGCGAAGACATGACCGCAGGCCAGATCATCGCGCGCCAAGGGCGCAGGCTGACTCCTGCCGATCTGGGCATGTGCGCTGCGGCAGGGATCGGCCAGCTGCTGGTCTATCGCCCGTTGCGCGTTGGCATCCTGTCCACCGGCGATGAATTGCGCGACCCGGGCAGCGCGATTGCCGAAGGGCAGATTTTCGACGCCAACCGCCCGATGCTGGCCGCACTTGTGCGTCAATGGGGGCATAAAGCTGTCGATCTGGGGCGTGCCCCCGATGACCGCAACATCCTGCGCGGGATACTGGATCAGGGTGCCGCGACCTGCGATGTGATCCTGACCTCTGGCGGGGCCTCGGCCGGGGACGAAGACCATATGTCCGCCCTGCTGGCTGGCACGGGGTCGCTGGCGCTTTGGCGGGTGGCGATGAAACCGGGGCGGCCTTTGGCCATGGGCGTCTGGGGTGGCAGGCCGGTGCTGGGCCTGCCCGGCAATCCAGTTGCGGCGATGGTCTGCGCGCTGGTCTTTGCGCATCCGGCACTGGCCGTGATGGCGGGCGGCAAATGGCCGGAACCGCAGGGTTTCACCCTGCCCGCCGCCTTTGCCAAAACCAAAAAGGCCGGGCGGCGCGAATATCTGCGCGCGCGGATCAAGGATGGCAGGGCCGAGGTTTTCGCCTCGGAAGGATCGGGGCGGGTCAGCGGGCTGGCTTGGGCCGACGGGCTGGTCATGCTGCCCGACCCAGCCATGACGATCAGCCCCGGCGATCCGGTCACCTATATCCCCTTTGACAGTTTCAGATGAACATCACCATCGGCATCCCCGATGCAAACCGTGCCGAGGCCGCAGCACTTTATTGGGAGGCTTTTGGCGCAAAGCTGGGTTTCGTCATGGGGCCGAAAGACCGCGCGCTGGTGTTTATCGGCAATGTCCTGCGGTCCGATCACGGCATCTGCGCGCATGATGCGGATGGCCGCCTGCTGGGGGTGGTCGGGTTCAAGACACATCGCGGCGCGCTGGTCAGCGGCAATTTCACAGACCTGCGGCGGGTTTATGGCTGGGTCGGGGCAGCAATGCGGACGAGCCTGTTGGCGGCGCTGGAACGCGACATCGACAATGACCGTTTTCTGATGGACGGGATTTTCGTCGCCCCCGCATATCGCGGGCGCGGTATCGGCACCGCCCTGCTGGATGCGATCACCGCAGAGGCCAAAACGCGCGGTTACCGGCAGGTCCGGCTGGATGTGATCGACACGAACCCGCGGGCGCGGGCGCTGTATCTGCAGCAGGGCTTTGTCGCAACGCAGACCTATCGCATGGGGCTTTGGCGGTATATCTTTGGCTTTCGCGCCGTCACGACCATGGTGCGCGACATCTATCCCGACCCGATCAGCGCGCCTGCCGCAAAGACCAAGGCCCCGCCCAGCACCACCTGAAAGATCGCCCGCCCCCAAGGCGTTTGCATATATTTGTTCTGAATCCACGCAATCGCCCAGAGTTCGACAACAACGACGATCAGCGCAACGCTTGTCGCTGTCCAGAAATCGGTGATCAGATAGGGCAGCGCATGTCCCAGACCGCCGATCGTGGTCATCACTCCCGCCGCCAGCCCGCGTTTATAGGGCGAACCACGGCCCGAAATCTTGCCGTCATCCGATGCCGCCTCGGTGAACCCCATCGAAATCCCCGCCCCCACAGACGCCGCCAGCCCGACCAGAAAGGTCGTCCAGGTGTCCTGCGTGGCAAAGGCCACCGCGAATATCGGTGCGAGCGTGGACACCGATCCGTCCATCAACCCCGCCAGCCCCGGCTGCACCCATGTCAGCACAAATTGGCGATAGGCGGCGGATTCCTCGGTTGATTTGACATCGCCGTCCAGATGGGTCGCGGCCAAAGATGCCGCCTTGTCGGAATGGCCAGCCTCGGCTGCGGCCAGATCGCCCAGCAATTTGCGGGTCGCGGCATCGCGCGCGTGACTTGCGGCCAGTTCATAAAACCGCTGCGCGTCGCGTTCCATGCGCGTGGCCTCGTCGCGGATACGCTCAAGACCCAGATTTTCCACCAGCCAGACCGGGCGGCGGGCATAGAACCCCGCCACATGTTCGCGCCGGATCAGGGGGATGACATCACCGAAACGCGCCACATGCAGGTCGATCAGGCGACGGCGATGTTCGTTCTCCTCGACCGCCATGCCATCGAAAACGGCGGCGGATGCCGGATATTCGGGGCGCAGCTTATCCGCATAGGCGCGGTAGATCCGCGCGTCATCCTCTTCTGATGAAATGGCGAGCGCCAGAATTTCCTGTTCTGACAGGTCGTTGAAACGGCGGCGATCCGCGAAACCGGGAATCATTTTCTATCCTCTTTTAGAATAATTCTAATCTACCTGCCTGTGGCGATCTGGCAAGTGTATAAAATGAACCGTTCAGTTCAGTTTAATCTTGTGAAGTAAACCAAACAGTTTAGTTATTGTGCCATTCTGTATCGGAGCCTCCATGACCCGCCTGATCCTCGTATCCGTGTTTTGCGCCGCTTTCGCAGCTCCTGCCCTGTCATCATTCATCAATAGACCGTCGCTGACCGATCCGCCCTTGGTGACGCCCAACGCGGAAAACCTGCCATCTTGCAGCGCCATAGACGCAGTGACCGACGTCTGCGCCATGCCCCTTGGATAGGACGCGACATCCTTAGGGACAGGCCGCGACCGTTATCGTCTTGCCCGAAGTAAACTGATTAGTTTAAGGTAAAACCCAAGAGGAGACTATGATGCCAGATGGTGCGCCAGAGCCGAAGAAGGGCCGCAAACTCGATCAGGTTCTGGACGGTGCGCGCCAAGTATTCATGTCAGACGGATACGAGGGTGCGTCGGTTGACGACATCGCGCGTGCCGCAGGTGTGTCCAAGGCGACGCTGTACAGCTATTTTCCGGACAAGAAGCTTCTGTTCATGCAGGTCGCGAAAATGGCCTGCCACCGCCAGACCAAGAATGTGATCGAAACCATTGATTTCAACGCGCCCGCGACAGTGGTGTTGCGCACGATCGCAACCGAGATGGTGGATTTCATCACCTCTGAATTCGGCACCCGCGTCTTTCGGATCTGCGTTGCCGAAAGCGGGCGGTTCCCTGAACTGGCGCGCGAATTCTATGAATGCGCCCCGATGCTGATCCGCGCGCGCATGGTGGATTTCTTTCGCATTGCGATGGAGCGTGGCGAATTGCGAATTGATGACGTGCTGCTAGCCGCTGACCAATTCCATGAACTGTGCAAGGCGGACCTGTTCCCGCGCATGGTGTTCAGCATGTCCGACAGCTTTACCTGCGCCGAAAAGGACCGTGTGATCAATGGCGCGGTGGAAATGTTCATGGCCCGCTACGGGGTGAAACCCTAATCCAGCCTGCGGGCCTCTAGGTGGTTGCCCTGGCCTTTGCGGACCTCGAACCGGCCTGATTTGACCAAAAGATCCGACAGCTTCGCGCTGCCATAGGTGCGCGGGTCGAAATCGGGGGCGGCGCGGGTGATATACTGGCCCAACTGACCCAGCGAATACCATTCGCCTTCGGCGTCGATGCTGTCCATCGCCTTGATCACCATCGGGATCGCAGCGGACGGCGGATTACGCAACGGCGCGCCCGAGGGTGCCGGTTTGGCAACATCGCCTTTTGCCGCAACGGGCTGATCCTTTTCCTGATCCACAAGGTTTTCGATCAGGATGAACCGGTTGCAGACATTGCGCAGGCTGACGGGGGCCTTGCCTTCGCCGATGCCGATCACGACAACGCCGTTTTCGCGCAGCCGGTTGGCAAGGGCTGTGAAATCACTGTCCGAACTAACCAGAACGAACCCGTCGAACCGCCCCGAATGCAGGATATCCATCGCGTCGATCACCAGCCCGATGTCGCTGGCGTTCTTGCCACGGGTATTGGCGGTTTCCTGATTGGCGACCAGCCCCAGTTCGACAACTTCCTTTTTCCAGCCGCCCAAGGCGGGGCTGGACCAGTCGCCATAGACGCGGCGCAGGGCCGGTTCGCCATAGGTCGTGACCTCGCGCAGGATCGGACCTGCGTATTTGGCGGGGATATTGTCCGCGTCAATCAACACGGCCAGCAACATACGATCCTTGGCCATGTCTGCCCTTTCTGTGGTTTTGCCGCGGCTTAAAATTCGACAACCGCGCGGATGCTTTCGCCAGCATGCATCAGATCAAAGCCTTTGTTGATATCCTCAAGCTTCAGCTTGTGGGTGATCATCGGGTCGATCTCGATCTTGCCCTGCATATACCAATCGACGATCTTTGGCACGTCGGTGCGGCCACGCGCGCCACCGAATGCGGTGCCACGCCAGCTGCGGCCGGTCACCAGCTGGAACGGCCGGGTCGAGATTTCGGCACCCGCAGGGGCCACGCCGATGATGATGCTTTCGCCCCAGCCTTTATGCGCGGATTCCAGTGCGGTGCGCATCACGCCGACATTTCCCGTGGCATCGAATGTGTAATCGGCCCCGCCCTTGGTCAGCGCCACCAGATGCGCGACCAGATCGCCCGATACTTTAGCCGGGTTCACGAAATCGGTCATGCCGAAACGGGTGGCCATATCAAACTTGCTGTCGTTCAGGTCCACGCCGACGATCTGGTCAGCCCCGGCCAGCCGCAGGCCCTGGATCACGTTCAACCCGATCCCGCCCAGACCAAAGACAATCGCGCGGCTGCCGATTTCCACCTTGGCGGTGTTGATGACAGCGCCGATGCCGGTGGTGACGCCACAACCAATATAGCAGATCTTGTCGAACGGCGCGTCCTTGCGCACCTTCGCCAGCGCGATTTCCGGCAGGACGGTGTGATTGGCAAAGGTCGAACAACCCATGTAATGCAGGATCGGCGTACCATCGAGCATGGAAAACCGGCTGGTCCCGTCAGGCATGACACCCGCCCCTTGGGTGCTGCGGATTTTCTGGCACAGGTTGGTTTTGGGGTTCAGGCAATATTCGCATTCGCGGCATTCGGGCGTGTACAGCGGGATCACATGATCACCGGGCTGCAAGGTTGTGACACCTTCGCCGACCTCGATCACAACGCCCGCGCCTTCATGGCCAAGGATCGCGGGAAACATCCCTTCGGGATCGGCACCGGAACGCGTGAATTCATCGGTATGGCAGATACCCGTCGCCTTGATTTCGACCAGAACCTCACCGGCGCGGGGGCCGTCAAGGTTGACTTCCATCACCTGCAACGGCTGCCCTGCCGCCATTGCCACTGCTGCTCTTGTGCGCATGTCGAACTCTCCTTGCTGTGTTGTTGCGTTGATCTGCGAAACCGGACCGGATTTCAACCACGCACTTGCCAAAGCCGCTGATCGCGGGAAAGCTGGGGTCATGCGCCATCTGATCCTTGTCCTGTTCCTTGCCGCCTGCGCCAGCACGCAGGCCCCGCCCGCCACCCCGTCGCTGCCCGATACCTGTGGTGTGGGGGCATACACCTATCTGATCGGCCAGCCCGCCACCGCGCTGGAACGGGTGCTGATCATGCAAGAGGTCCGTATCATCCGGCCCTGGACGATGGTCACGATGGATTACCGCGCAGGCCGGATCAATTTTAAGATCAGCGATCAGGACATGATCGCTGATGCCAGCTGCGGCTAGGGAAAACGAAAGTCCTCGATGCCGCGGTTTGGGTGGGGGCTTTGGGCCGCAGCATCGAGGTAGCATTTCGCTATGTGTTAATTATTGCCAACCTGTGTGTTCCAATTTGGCTGCGCGATGGGCATTGCAGCGTTAATATTGCGGCGGAACAATGGCCGCGCGCCATGGATAGATGGATTTTCAATGGGGCTTGATTTCACGGGCAGCTGGCGCGACCATTCATAATGACCATCCAGACCCCTTCCCCGTTTGAGGCGCCCGCGCAGGTCGCTTTTCACCGTACCGAACTGGCACTGATCCTGGGGCTTTACGGCCGTATGGTCGCGGCGGGCGAATGGCGCGACTATGGCATTTCCAACCTGCGCGATATCGCGGTTTTTTCGATCTTCCGGCGCACGGCGGAAAACCCGCTTTACCGCATTGAAAAAAATCCCCGCCTGCGGCTGCGCCAGGGGCAATATGCCGTTGTCGGGATGGATGGGCAGGTGCTGAAACGTGGCAACGATCTCAAGTCCGTATTGCAGGTACTCGAACGCAAACTGATCCGGCTGATCGAGAAATAATTTATTCCTGACTAAAAAACTCAGGTTGACATTTCGCTGCGCCAGCAGGATGATGTACCCGTGTCCAGCCAGCCTGTTCCCCGTGCAAGCAAGCCCGATCAAATCCTTGAAAGGTTCGTGGCAAATGACAGTTCACACAGTCCCGACGTCGGCGGCACCGGCGACCCGCGTGCTTCCGGCACATGAAGCATCTCGTCTGACCGAAGGCGGCGATCAGGCCCATATCGTCCTGAACGATCAGACCTATACCTTGCGGATCACCCGCGCGGGCAAGCTGATCCTGACGAAATGACCGTCCATGACCCGGCGCTCGGCAGTCAGGCGGTCAGCCGTCTGTCCCAGCTAGATGATCTGGAAGCCTGCGTCGTGATCTATCTGCGCCTGTGGTGCGCGGGGCCACAGGGGCGTTGCGCCATGCGCAGCGATCTGACTATTGGTCTGGGCAAGTCCCGCGCCGCCCTGACGACCAAGGCTTTTGCCGCGATGGTCGATCTGCTGACCCTGCACCGGCGCCGCCCCTTGCACCGTCACGCGCTGAATTCCGCCTGCCTGCATCCGGACGAGGCAAATTTCGCCCGTTTCGTGGCCAATGCGGCAAGCGGCGACCGCGAAGACGCGCTGTGGCTGGCGATGCTGATGGTACGCGCCGATCTGGCCCCGCAACTGACAGCGGTGGCGGCGGATTTCGGCCTGCGGATCCGGCAGATGCTGGTTCAGCGGCCCGATACGGCAACCTGTCTGCACTAGATCCGACGGCGCGCGGTGACCGGACCGCCGCTCTGTGCAGCGATGCGCAGGGTCGCAGCCTCCAGTGGTTCATAGGCGGTCGCCATGTGATGCGCATTGGCATGGATCAGCGTCGCATCATCCACCATCATCGCCACATGGCCCAGCCAGAAAATCAGATCGCCGCGCTGTGCAGGCCCGGTGAAATCAGCCCCCAGCCCCGCGCATTGCAGATCACTGTCCGCAGGGCACGGGATGGCGCAGGCCCCGAATGCCGCGGCCACCAGCCCCGAACAATCAATCCCCCGCGTGGAATTGCCGCCCCACAGATAGGGCACCCCGAAATGCAACTGCGCAACAGTGGCCGGATCGGTGAAAGGCCGGTCCAGCGGGCGCAGATGCTTTTTCGGGACGTAGCCCAGTGTCGTTTCAAAAAACTTGGCCCGTTCATCGACCACGGTGACCCGCGCCCCGAAGGGCAGCGCCATGACATCACGCGATTTCATATCCTCGGCCAGATAGGCATGGGTCGCCATGGTCCCGACCATATGAGTCGCCTCTTGCACGGCGCCCAGCCGGTCCGAGGCGACATAGCCGACATAGCCATCTACCGCCTGCACAAAGGACCAGCCGTCCCGATCCTCGAACACCGTCACGACCGCACCCAACAGCAATTGGCGGTCGCGCGCGCCCGCAGATGCTGCACACAAGTCACTGACCGGACGGATCAGCATCATCGGCTGTCCTGCCAGATAACGGTCCGCCGTGACCTGCCCCGCCAGATGCAAGGCGGCAACACGGCCATTCGCAGGTGTCAGGCGGCGGTCGGTCACAGTTTCAGAAGGCTTGGCAAGGCCGCCAGCACCGCCCGCGCGCCCATGCCGACCCCGCCCTTGGGGCGCGACGGGGCTGCGGATGGCTGCCAGCCATAGATGTCGAAATGCACATAGGGGCTTTGCACAAACCGGCGCAGGAACAGCGCCGCAGTGATGCTGCCCGCCATGCCACCGCCCGGCGCATTGTCCAGATCGGCAATGCCGGGTTCGATCAACGCCTCGTAAGGGTCGTGAAACGGCATCCGCCAGACAGGGTCCGCCACCTGCCGCGCGGCACTGGCGATGGCTGTGGCATGATCGTCGCTGTCGGTGAAAAACGGCGACAGGTCCGGCCCCACCGCGACCCGCGCCGCGCCGGTCAGCGTCGCCATGGAAATCACCAGATCAGGCGTTTCCTCATCCGCCAGCGCCAGCGCGTCGGCCAGCACCAGCCGCCCTTCGGCATCGGTGTTGTTGATCTCGACCGTCAGCCCCTTGCGCGAGGTCAGAATATCCTGCGGGCGGAACGCATTGCCCGCGATGCTGTTTTCCACCGCCGGAATAAGCACCCGCAAGCGCAACGTGATGCCCAGCGCCATGATCATCTGCGCCAGCCCCAGCACCGTCGCGGCACCGCCCATATCCTTTTTCATCAACCCCATGGAGGCACCGGGTTTTATATTCAGCCCGCCGGTGTCGAAACACACGCCCTTGCCCACCAGCGTCAGGGTTGGCCCGGCGTCACCCCAACGCATGTCGATCAGGCGTGGCGCGCGCGGGCTGGCGCGACCGACCGCATGGATCAGCGGAAATCCCGCGATCAGATCATCCCCCGCGGTGACGGTGATCACGGCACCATACGCATCGGCAATTGCATGGGCCGCCGTTTCCAGCTCTTGCGGCCCCATGTCCGATGCCGGCGTGTTGATTAGATCGCGGGTCAGCGCCTCGGCCTGTGCGATGATCTGGACCCGTGCGGCGTCGATCCCGTCGGGGGCGACCAGCCCCGCGATCGGCTCGGCCGGTTTGCGGTAGCGGTCGAACTGATAGCCCGCCAGCAACCATGCAAGCGCTGCTTCTTCCAGATGAGGACCGGTCAGGCCGGATGCGATGCGATAGACGCCCTTGGGCAATTGCCGTGCGACGGCCCCGATGTGGAAACGCCCGCGTGCGCGGGCCTGCGACGTGCCATAGCCGACCAGCACCTGCGCAATGCCACCCAGCGCATCGGGCAGAACCAGCGCCTGCCCCAGCGCGCCCGTGAAGCCCTGATGCCCCGCCCAGGCCCGCGCGGGGTCGGGCAAGGCTGCGATAAATCCGGGTGCCTGGTCTGCCTGCAGAACATGAACAGGAATCGCGGCAGTGTCGTCGGTGGCAAAGGCAAGGGGCATGGGACATCCAGTCAGGTCAGTTACTTGCCAGAGTAACCGCCACCCTGCAGGCCGCAAGGGCCATCGGCTGTCACAGATCGCGGAAATCCCACACATCTGTCACGGCAACGTCAAAGGCGCGTTCCAACCGCCCCAGAATCGCGGCAAGCGCGTGAGGGTCACCCACGACCGCCGCCTGCGCCAGATGATCAGCGGCAACAGCAACATCGGTCAACCCGATCTGCCCCGCCACCAGCGCGATACGGGCTGCGGGTTTGCCCATTTCCGGATATGCGCCAGCCGACAGCCCCTGCTGCAACCGGTCCAGCCAATTGGCCATCCCTTCCAGAATATCGCACAGCATGTCCTCAGCCGCGCGCCGGGGGTGATCCGCCAGCACCTGCGCCAGCAGGGCTGGATCGCGCCGTGCGCCACCATGGTGTCGCAGGAAAACAACCTCGCCGGCGGGGCGGGGTCTGGCCATGTGAAATTGCATTGTCTTGTCCATGACCTAAGCCTTACGATGCCGAAGTTCCCAGAAGATTGACGAAAATCGTAAAAATCGCTCGAAATTCAGGAAAATGCGACGTATTCCGTCCATAGATCGCAAGGATTGATACATGCACTACGTCCACCCGCTTCCGGCCTATCTGGTCGACCGGTATAACGGCTGGAAAGCGACCGTTTTCGAGAACAATAAAGCCACTTACGGTGAGCTTGCGGCGCAGGGACAACAACCAAGGGTCATGATCGTGTCCTGCTGCGACAGCCGCGTGCAAGCGACATCCATTTTTGGCGCCGACCTTGGCGAATTGTTTATTCATCGCAATATCGCCAATCTGATCCCGCAATATGAACCAGACGGGCTGCATCACGGCACATCGGCGGCGGTGGAATACGGGGTATGCACGTTGAAGGTGCAGCATCTGATCGTGCTGGGCCATTCGGGCTGCGGGGGCGTCAAAGGCTGCTATGACATGTGCGCGGGCCATGCCCCCGACCTGAACGAAAAAACAAGCTTTGTCGGCCGCTGGCTCGACATCATGCGCCCCGCCTATGACGGGTTACCAGCGGGCGATGATGCCAGCCGCAAACAGGCGCTGGAAAAAGCATCCATCCTCGTTTCCCTGCAGAACCTGATGACCTTTCCCTTTATCCGCAACGCCGTGCTTGATAACAGCATCAGCCTGCACGGCCTGTGGAAAAACATTGGTGAAGGCCTGCTGGAAATCTATGACCCGATTGACGATTGCTTTGTCCCATTGTGAAAGCCCGATATGACTGAAATCCTTTCCCTTGCTGGCGCGAACCTGATTTCGCCGATCATCCTGAGCTTTGCGCTGGGGCTTTTGGCGGCCTTGGCACGGTCCGACCTGACCATCCCCGAAGCGGTGGCCAAGGGCATGTCGATCTATCTGTTGTTCGCAATCGGGTTCAAGGGCGGGGTCGCGGTCAGCGCGCATGGCATCGACCAGACACTGGTGCTGGCGCTGCTGGCCGGGCTGGTGCTGTCCTTTGCGCTGCCGCTGCTGGCCTTCGCCTTGCTGCGGGTGATGACGGGGCTGTCGGCGGTGGATGCGGCGGCGGTCGCGGCCCATTACGGCTCGATCAGTATCGTGACCTTCGTTGCCGCAACCTCGGTGCTGGAAGGGCGGATGATTTCCCCCGAAGGCTATATGGTCGCCGTCGCCGCCGTGATGGAAGCCCCCGCCATCCTATCCGCACTCTGGCTGGTCGCGCGCAGCGGTGGTGACGCACGGATGGAACCCGGCCTGATCCGCGAACTGCTGCTGAACGGGTCGATCGTGCTGCTGGTGGGGGCGTTCTTTATCGGTGCGATCACCGGTGAAAAGGGCTTTGCCGAAATCAGCGCCTTTATCGACGCACCGTTCAAAGGCGTTTTGTGTCTGTTCCTGCTGGATATGGGGCTGATCGCGGGGCGCGGATTGCGCCAGTCGCGCGGGGTGCTGGGCCTCGGTGCTGTCGGTTTCGCCATTGCGATGCCACTGGTCAGTGCGATGATCGGCCTTGGCGTCGGCGCGCTGATCGGGCTGTCGCTGGGCGGCGTCGTGCTGATGATGGTGCTCTGTGCCTCGGCGAGCTACATCGCCGTCCCCGCCGCAATGCGCGTCGCCTTGCCAGAGGCCAATCCGGCGGTTTACCTGACGCTCTCGCTGGGCGTGACTTTCCCATTCAACCTGACGCTGGGCATCCCGCTGTATCTTGCCATCGCCCAAGCCGTGACCGGAGCCTGACATGCAGACCCATATCGCCAAACGCGTCGAGATCGTGATCGAAGCCCCGCTGGAACGCCGCCTGACTGATGCGCTGACGGCGGCGGGCGTCACCGGCTATACCGTGCTGCCGGTTCTGGGCGGGTCGGGACGGTCAGGCCAATGGTCGCGCGACGGACAGATCGGCCGCGCGGGCATGGTCACTGTGGTCTGCCTGATCAAGCCAGACCGGCTGGACGGGCTGCTGGATGCGATCTTTGCCGTGGTCAAAAAACATATCGGCGTCGTCAGCGTCACCGATGCCCATGTGCTGCGCGCCGAACGGTTCTGAACCGCGCGGGGACAGGCCGAATATACTTTTAAGCCTCCGGCGGGGATATTTAGGCTCGGAAGATGGGGGTAAGTCGCTCTGCATCTTCCGAGTAAAAATATCCCCGCCGGAGGCCCAAAAGTTTCTATCCGGCCTCCTGACCCCATCCCGCCGATTGCATTTCGCGCAAGCGGCTGGCGGTGCGGGCGAATTCGAACGTGCCTTCGCCTTCGAGATAGAGCATCTCGGGGCTGGCGGCAGCCGAACAGATCAACTGCACCTTCGCCTCGTAAAGCGCGTCGATCAGCGTGACAAAGCGTTTCGCCTCGTTGAAATTGCTGCGCGACAGGGCGGGGATATCCTCGAGGATCAGCACCCGTACGGCATCGGCCAGCGTCAGGTAATCCGCAGGGCCCAGCGGGCGGCCGCACAGATCATAGAATGTCGCCCGCGCGACCCCGTTGTGAAACCGCGGCAGCGTGACCTGCCGTCCGTTGACATGCAGCACCAGCGCCTCGGACTGGCCCATGCTGAAATCATCCCAGATGGCGTTGATCGCGGCACGGGACACGGCATCAATCGGGGTGAAATAGCTGGGACTGCCGGCCAGCCGGTCCTGCCGGTAATCGGTCGCACTGGCCAGTTCATGCACGACCATCCGGTCCTTGAGAAGCGCGATGAACGGCAGGAAAAGCTGCCGGTTCAGCCCGTGCAAATACAGGTCATCGGGCGGGCGGTTCGATGTCGTCACCACCACGACACCCGCCGCCATCAGCGCGGTAAACAGCCGCCCCACGATCATCGCATCGGTGATGTCGCTGATCTGCATTTCGTCAAAGGCTAGAAACCGCACGCGTCCCGCCAGTTTCACCGCGACCGGCCGGATCGCGTCATCGACGCCGTCCTTGCGCGCCAGCGCGATTTCGGCATGGACCCATTGCATGAAGGCATGGAAATGGCGGCGTTCCTTGGGCGCGTCCACGGCAGCGAAAAGCATGTCCATCAGCATGGATTTGCCACGCCCGACCCCGCCCCACAGATAAAGCCCCTGCACCGGCGGCGGGGCCTTGCGGAAAAAGCCCGATTTGACCGGCGCGGCCAGCGCCGCCCTGATCCGTTCCAGTTCCGGCAAAGCACCGATTTGCGCCGGATCTGGCGTCAGTTTGCCCGCGGCGACGGCGGTTTCATATGCCTGATGCAATGTCATGCGCGTTGCATAGCGTGACCGTCCGGCCTTGAAAAGGCACCGCCGTCAGCCTTAGCCACGCAGGGCGATCCGCAATGCCTTGATCGTTTCGGTCGGGTGGCTGTAGGGCATTGCATGGCCCGCGCGCGGCACGACTTCCTGACGGGCATCGCGGTTCCATTGGGCCAGCTGGCCCAAGGCAGACAGCGCAATCACCTCGTCCTTTTCGGCCCAGATCGCAACCACGGGCAATGCCAGACCTGCGATCTTGCGATGCGCCTGTTCCAGCCGTTCGGACAGGATGCCCCGCCTGCTTGACAGGATCGCGCGCAGATGGCCCCTGCGGTTCAGATCGGCGCGTTGCGCGGCCTGCAGGATATTCAGCGTCAGGTCCGGCCCATCCGTCGGGATCGCGGCAAGCAGGCGGCGGCGCGCCCATATGCCATGCACCCAATCGCCGATCACCGGGGTCCGGCGGCAGAAACGGGTGAAACGATCCTCGGACCCTATGATCCCTGCGCTGGCAAACAGCATCAGCCGCGTCACGCGGTGCGGGTTGTGTGCGGTGAACAGCGTGGCGATGGCACCGCCCATGCCATAGCCTGCCAATGTCACATCCTCGGGGACGTTCTGATGGTCCAGCAGGTCCGACAATTGCCGCAGAAAGAACGCGCCATCCTGTCGCCCGCGCGGTGCATCGGACAGGCCCCGCCCGTAGAGATCATAGACCAAAACGCGGTATCCCAGCCGGCCCAGCCCTTTGGCCAGATCGACCATGCAGATGGACGGCGTTGCGATTCCGTGGATCAGCACAGCGACCGGCCCGCGCGCGGGCCCCAGCCAACGTTAACAGGTCACACCATGCGACAGGACCGCGAAATCACCCTTGGCCTTTTGCCGTTCCTTTGGCCCGATCCGGGTGCACCGCCAGTCAAGCCACCACGGCAGCGCCGCGATGCCCGCAAGGGCCAGCACAAAGATCACCAGATACCACATCAGCCCGCATCCTATCAGCCGCGCGCTTGCCAGACGTCCAGAATATGACGGCAGGTCATCAGATCAAGATGCGCACCACCGCCATTCTTGAACAGGGTAATCTCGTCGGGATTATGGCGCTTGAACTGATCCAGCGCATAGAAATCGGCGATGATATCCTGTGGCGCAATCGCCCCGGCTGCGATGGGGATCTTCAGCTCGCCGATATGGTGGATCGTGGTGTCGCGGCTGTCCACGAAGATCCGCGCCTTTTGCAGGGCCGCGTCATCGACCTCGCGCATGTCGGGGCGGTAGGCACCGATCAGATCGACATGGGTGCCCGGTTGCAGCCAATCGCCCCTGATCAGCGGATCGGTGGACATGATAGCAGAGGTCACGATATCCGCACCGCGCACCGCCTGTTCCAGATCGCCCGCGATCGTCACGTCGGGAAAGGCTTGGCGGAACGCCTCGGCCCCTGCGGCCGACCGGTTCCAGACGGTGAACCGCGCGTCGGGAAAGGCCGCTGCATAGGCCTGCCGCAGCGACTGGCCCACGGTGCCCGCCCCCACGATCAGGATGTTGCGGCTGTCGGGCCGCGCCAGCAGACGCGCGGCCAGCAGGCTGTCACCGGCGGTTTTCCACTTGGTCACCAGATGGAAATCAAGGATCGCCTCCAGCGCGCCATCCTGCGCGGAAAACAGGTTCACCGCCCCGCCGATCGCGGGTTTGCCCAGCGCCTTGTTGGCGGGAAAGATCGTGGCGCATTTCACCGCCAGCCCCAGCCCCGCGATCCAGGCGGACCGGTTCAGCAGGGTGTTTTGGCCTTCGTACAAGAACACATCGGCGACATCGGCCTTTGGCCCGTCATGGCCTGCGGCCAAAGCATCGGTCAGGGCCAGCCAGTCCAGCATGGCGTCGGCCGCGGCAAAGGGGATCATCACGGTCATCGGGCTTGGCTTTCTGACAACAGACCTGCGGCCACCAACCGGTCGGCCCAGCCTTGGGGATGGGTGAAAAGATGGGTCTGCCAGCCGCGCGCAGCGGCGGCGGTGATATTGTCGATCCGGTCATCCGCGAACAACAGCGTCGCGGGATCGAGGCCGCAATCATCCTCGACCATCTGGTAGATCGTGGGGTCGGGTTTGATCACCGCCATATGGCCGGAAATATAGCGCCGGTCGAATTCGGACAGGAACGGATAGACGGGTTCGGCGATCTGGAACGTCTGGATGCCGAAATTGGTCAGCGCAAAGACCGGCACGCCGTTGGCGCGCAGCGCGCGCAGCAGGCGCACCGAATGGTCGATGGCGGGGGCGGCCATGTCGATCCAGCGGTCGTGCCACATCAGCACCTCGGCGCGCCAGTCGGGGTTGGCGTCAGCGGCGGCATGGATCGTGTCGCGGAAATTGCTGCCGCGATCCACGGCATCATTGATCCCGTGCAGGTCAATCGCGGCGAACATCGCGGCGCGGCGGTCCGGCCCGATCACGCTGTCGAAAAACCGTTCGGGCTGCCATTCGATCAGCACATTGCCGATATCGAATACCACGGCTTGGACATCTGCCATCTTCGTTCCTTTGCTTACTGGCGCGCTGCCGCGCGCACCATCCGTTCCAACGCATCCAGAAACCGCGCGCGGTCGGCCTTGCTGAACGGTTTACCGCCACCTTGCCGAAACGGGTCGGCGGCGCGCATATCGGCCATCAGGTCGCGTGTCGCCAGCACATTGCCGATATTGGCCTGCGTCAGCGGCTCTCCGTTATTTTTCAGCACCAAGGCACCATTGGCGATGCAGCGCGCGGCCAACGGGATGTCGCCCGTGATCACCACATCGCCCTTGGTTGCGCGATCCGCGATCCAGATGTCGGCGATATCAGGACCATCCGGCACCACCACGGTGTCCACCAAAGGATTGGCCGAAGGCCGGATGCCACCGTTCGAGACGACGAACATCCGCAACCCGTGGCGGGTGCCGACGCGTTCGACCTCGGCCTTGACCGGACAGGCATCGGCGTCGATATAGATCATGCGTAAAGCGCCTGCGCATGGAAATCGACGTGATCTTCCATAAAGGTTGCGATGAAGAAATAGGAATGGTCATAGCCTTTTTGCAGGCGCAATACCCCGTACTGCCGGCGCGCGGCCATAGCGGCGGCCAGATGTTCGGTGCCCAGAAGATCGCCAAACTGGTCCGCCGTGCCGGTGTCGATCAGCACGGGGCCATCGAAACCACGATCCTTCATCAACAGCGTGGCGTCATGCGCGGCCCATGCGCCCTTATCCGCGCCCAGATAGGCGGTGAATTGCTTGCGGCCCCAATCGCTCTGCGTTGGATGGCAGATCGGCGCAAAGGCCGACACCGACCGGAACCGCCCCGGCAGGCCCATCGCCAGCGTCAGCGCGCCATGCCCGCCCATCGAATGGCCGGTGATGGCTTGGCGGTCCATATCGAGCGCGAAATTGGCCCCGATCAGGGCGGGCAATTCACGGCTGATGTAATCCCACATCCGGAAATGCGGCGCCCAAGGGGCTTGGGTCGCGTTCACATAGAACCCCGCCCCCTGCCCCAGATCAAAGGCGTCATCATTGGCAACCCCTTCACCGCGCGGCGATGTGTCGGGGAACACGACAGCGATCCCCTGTTCGGCGGCCCAGCCCTGCATCCCGGCCTTGATCATCGCGTTTTCGTGGGTGCAGGTCAGGCCGGACAGGAACCACAAGATCGGCACAGGGCCGATGGCGGCCTCTTCGGGCAGGAACAGACCAAAGGTCATATCGACACCGCAGGCATCCGATGCGTGGCTATAGACGCCCTGTGTGCCGCCAAAGCAGCGGTTTTGCGATAAAGTCTTCATCTGTTCGTCCTATCCCATGAATCCCGTGACCCAACCGATCACCAATGACACCGTCACCACGCTGGCCGCGGTGGACAGAAGGATCGACGCCGACACGCGCGAGGGCGCAACACGGTAATGCTGCGCCAGAATGAACACATTGCCCGCCACCGGCAGGGCGGCCGCAGCGATCATCACACCGGCAGCATAGGGGTCGAGTGTAAACACCAAAAGCGCGGCAATGGCCACAGCCGCAGGGTGCAGCACCAGCTTGCAGAACGTCAACCAGCCCGCGACCGCGACCCGTTCGGCCGATTTGGTGGCCAGCGATGCGCCGATGGCGAACAAGGCCCCCGGTGTCGCGGCCGCACCCAGCAGGACCATGAATTCGTTGACCGGCACCGGCACGGTCCAGCCAAGCGACGACACCGTCAGCCCCAGGGTGATTGACACGATCATCGGGTTCTTGATCAGCCCCGTGAACACGGTGACAAGGATCACAGGTGACATACGCCCGTCGCGCGATCCGGTGATCAGGATCACGATCAGGCTGCCAAAGACGATCAGGTCAACCGCCAGCACCAGCATGATCGGGCCAATGGCGGGTTCACCCAGCAGCAGCACCAGCATTGGGATGCCAAGGAAACCGACATTGCCGATCACGGCGCATTGCGCCTCGACCGCGGCTTCGGTCATCGGGCGGTTGCGGCGCAGGGCGACCAATGTGACCAGCACATAGACCACGCTGGTGCCTGCCAGATAGGCAAAGACGAAGTGCCAGTCGAGGATCGCATCCAGCGACAGATTTGCCGAAAACCGGAACAGCATGGCCGAAAGCGCAAAGTAAAAGACGAACTTCGTCAGATAGGCTGTGGCTTCGGCGGAAAAGAATTTCGTCCGGCCCGATCCATAGCCAAGCGCGATCAGCATGAAGAACGGCAAAGTTTTCAGAAAAATGTCCCACATCGCCTAATCAAAGGTCCGTGTCGCGCGTCCAAGCAACATAAAGGCGCGCGCCGTGCGCGTTTCTGCCAGCGCAAGCAGGTCGGTATCTGTGGCGTCCTGCGCGAATGTCACAAGGATTTCGTCGAAACGGCGCATGAAATGATGCACGGCATCGCGAAAGATCGTGTCCTCGCGCATCCGCGCCGCCACAACCGCCAATGTGGCAGCATCGCGCACGGCTCCCAATCCGTCGATGCGGCGTCCGCGTTCACCCGTGGCGAAACGGCGCCACAGATCGGCGCTGGCGGGGTCGGGGCGCAGGTCGTCCATATAAATGCCATCCTGCGACAACAGCGTCAGCACATCCTGACTGGCCTGCACCAGACGGCGCGCCTGCCGGTCACGCAAGGCCCGGCGCAGTGCCGCGAACCCATCGGTATCGTCCTGATTCTCGGGAAAGTTCAAGGCGCGGACCAGATCGGGGCGTTGCAACGGCGGATCGTCATCCTCAGGCCCGGGCTCCAGCGCCAGCGTCGGCTGGTCAGCCTGCCGATACGTGGGGGCGCGCGGCGCGATCTGGCGCGACATCTCGCGGCGGGATGCAAAATGCGAGGCAGCGGCATCAGGTGCCGGTTCTGCGACCGGCACTGCGGGCGCCGGTCTGCTGTCGATCAGGGCCTGCCGCAAGCCATCAAGCGCGCCTTGCATGCTTTGCGTCTGCGCGACCATCCGGCGCGCTGCACGCGCCGAGACCAAGGCAATCCATGCCATACCGACGGGCACGCACATCGCCAGCAGCATCACGACATGACGCAAACCACCGGATTCAGCTGGCAGAAACCAAAAGAAAAGGCCCATGCCCACGATCCAGCAAACGGACAGCGCGGCTGCCAGTGTTTCGGTCTGCGTCAAGCCCTGCAGATCATCGGTGTGCGGCCTTTGCGGCATCGCCTGCGCACTTTCTATTTGTAGGTGATTTTCAATATCTCGTAGCTGCGCACACCGCCCGGTGTGCTGACCTCGATACTGTCGCCTTCGTCCTTGCCGATCAAGGCCCGCGCAAGCGGTGATTTCATGTTCAGCTTGCCGCTTTCGATATCGGCCTCGTATTCGCCGACGATCAGATAGGTTTTTTCCTCGTCGGTATCTTCATCGACCAGCACGACAGTCGCGCCGAATTTCACCGGACCTGAAAATTTCGACGGGTCGATCACATCGGCCAGCGAAATCACGCCTTCCAACTCCTTGACCCGCCCTTCGATAAAGGACTGTTTTTCCTTGGCGGAATGGTATTCGGCATTTTCCGACAGGTCACCATGTTCACGCGCCTCGGAAATGGCGCGGATGATCGCAGGGCGTTCCACGGATTTCAGATGCTTCAGCTCTGCATCGATCTTGTCGAAACCCGCACGGGTTAGTGGGATCTTTTCCATTCGGCAGGCCCTCCCGGGCGAAAAGTGTCAGTCCGACGTTCATAGCCTATCAGGGCAGAGCAAAGTCAAGGCCTGCCGCGATATGTGGGCGCACCGGCGCATTTTGACGCCGTGTCCTGATTGCCCCCTGATAAAGCATCAGGTAACGCTTGCTGCGACAGGATAAAAGGGGGCTGCCCCCAATCTTTAGAGGCCCGTTTGCCAGAGGATAGACAATGACCCAGATCGAACGCGACGCGATGGAATATGATGTCGTGATCGTCGGTGCAGGCCCCGCAGGCCTGTCCGCCGCGATCCGCCTGAAACAGCTTGATGCCGATCTGAACGTTGTCGTTCTGGAAAAAGGGTCAGAGGTCGGCGCGCATATCCTGTCGGGGGCCGTGCTGGACCCTGTCGGGCTGAACCAGCTGATCCCCGACTGGAAAGCAAAAGGCGCGCCGCTGAACGTGCCTGTGACCCAGGACAATTTCTATATGCTGGGGCAGGCCGGACAAATCCGCATCCCCAATGCCCTTATGCCGCCCTTGATGAACAACCATGGCAATTACATCGTGTCGATGGGCAATGTCTGCCGCTGGCTGGCTGAACAGGCCGAAGAACTGGGGGTCGAGATTTTCCCCGGCATGTCCTGTTCCGAAGTCGTCTATGGCGCGGATGGCGCGGTCAAAGGTGTCGTCGCCGGTGAATTCGGCAAGAACCCCGATGGCACCCAAGGGCCAAACTATGAACCCGGCATGGAATTGCACGGCAAATATGTTTTCCTTGGCGAAGGCGTGCGCGGATCATTGTCCAAGCAGGTGATCGCGAAATATGCGCTGGACGCGCATTCCGACGTGCAGAAATACGGCCTTGGCATGAAGGAAATCTGGGAAATCGACCCCGCAAAACACCGCCCCGGCACCGTGACCCATACGATGGGCTGGCCGCTGGATGCCAATGCAGGCGGCGGGTCATTCATCTATCATCTTGATAATAATCAGGTTTATGTCGGTTTTGTCGTCCATCTGAACTACAAAAACCCCTATGTTTTTCCTTACATGGAATTCCAGCGGTTCAAGCATCACCCGATGGTCGCCGAATTGCTGAAAGGCGGCAAACGCGTGGCTTATGGCGCGCGCGCGATTTCCGAAGGCGGCTACCAGTCGCTGCCACAACTGGCCTTTCCGGGCGGTGCGCTGCTGGGCTGTGCCGCGGGCATGGTCAACGTGCCGCGCATCAAGGGCAACCATAACGCCATGCTGTCGGGCATCGCCGCCGCCGAAGCCGCCTGTGCCGCGATCAAGGCAGGCCGCAGCGCCGATCTGCTAGAGGATTACGACACCGAGGTGCGCAGCGGCCTGATCGGGCGCGACCTGCGCAAGGTGCGCAATGTCAAACCGCTGTGGTCACGCTATGGTCTGGCGGCGTCGCTCAGCCTTGGTGGGGCGGATATGTGGCTGAATACGTTCGGGATCCGGCTGGGCACGCTCAAGCACGGCAAATCCGATGCCTTGGCGACCGAACCTGCCGCCAAGCACAAGCAGATCGACTATCCCAAGCCCGACGGCAAGCTGTCGTTCGACCGGCTGACCAATGTCGCCTTCAGCTTTACCAATCACGCAGAAAGCCAGCCTGCGCATCTGCAACTGAAAGACCCCGCCATTCCGGTGGCCGTGAACCTGCCGAAATTCGCAGGACCATCAGCACGCTATTGTCCGGCAGGGGTCTATGAATTTGTCGGCACCGGCGATGACACACGGTTCCAGATCAATTTCCAGAACTGCGTGCATTGCAAGACCTGCGATATCAAGGACCCCAGCCAGAACATCGTCTGGACAGTCCCACAGGGCGGCGACGGGCCGAATTACCCCAATATGTGATCGCTTAGTCCCTGCCGCAACCGGATGCGGCAGGGTCTGTGGTTTCAGGCCAAAACGGCGGGATCAGTTCGCGCCATTGGCCAGCGGCCCCAGCGCATTCAACCCCTTGAGGATGTCGATCGCATAGGCCAGCTGGTAATCCTGTTCGCGCAATTGCGCGGCAGCTTCGGCGGGGGCGCGCTCTTGCTCGACCTGACGCAGCTGGTCTTCGGACAGGCCGTTGTTCAAGGCCCCGCGCAAGTCAGCCTCTGACCGCGTCGCAGGCGCGTCTTCTTCCTCGTCGGTGGCGGGTTGCGGGCGCGGCTGTTCCACGATGATATCGGGTGAAATGCCCAAAGCCTGAATAGACCGGCCCGATGGCGTGTAATAGCGCGACGTGGTCAGGCGCATCGCGCCTTCGCCTTGCAATGGCACAACTGTCTGCACCGACCCTTTACCAAAGGAATTGGTGCCCACGATGATCGCGCGGCGATGGTCCTGCAAGGCCCCCGCCACAATTTCAGACGCCGAGGCAGACCCGCCGTTGATCAGCACCACGATCGGCTTGCCTTCGGCCAGATCACCGGCTGTGGCGTTAAAGCGTTCGCCATCCTCGGGGTCGCGCCCACGGGTCGATGTAATCTCGCCCGCGTCAAGAAACGCATCAGCCACAAAAATCGCCTGATTGAGCAAACCACCGGGGTTGTTGCGCAGGTCCAGCACGATCCCGTCGATATTGTCCAACCCTCCGGCGGCGGCGACCTGTTCGGCCATGCCGTCGCGCAGGTTGGGGAATGTCTGTTCGTTAAAAGTGGATACGCGCAGGACGACGGCATTGCCTTCAGTCCGCGTGCGCACCGCGGTCAGCTTGATCGTGTCGCGGATGATCGACACGTCGAAAGGTTCCACCTCGCCTTCGCGCACGACGGTGATCACGATTTCCGACCCGACAGGGCCGCGCATCAGGTTCACGGCATCATCCAGCGTCAGACCCATCATGCTTTCGCCATCAACTGCCGTGATGAAATCGCCCGCCATGATGCCCGCTGCATCCGCAGGCGTGCCATCCATCGGCGACACGACCTTGACCCAGCCCTCTTCCTGCGTGACCTCGATCCCCAGACCGCCGAATTCGCCCGATGTCTGCACCCGCATCGCGGCGGCGTCTTCGGCGGACAGATAGCTGGAATGCGGGTCAAGCGATGTCAGCATGCCGTTAATCGCGGCCTCGATCAGCTCGCGGTCGTCAACCTCTTCGACATAGCCCGCGCGGATCCGTTCGAAGATATCACCGAACAGGTCCAGCTGTTCGTAGACACTGGCCTGCTGGCCCTGTTCCTGCGCCAGCAGCGGACCCGCCACCTGACTTGTCACCACAAGGCCCAGCACAGCACCGCCTGTCGCGGCCATCATCAGCTTTTTCATCGCATTTCCCATTCTATTCCAGCGCGAACCATGCATCCGGGTTGACCGGACCTTGCCCGCCCCTGACCTCAAGATAAAGGGGCTGCGTGGTCTGGCCCGCGTCAATCGCCTGATTGTGACCAGAATTAGCGTCATCCATCCCGACATCCCCCCCCATGAGACCAAGTGGCGCACCGGCTTCGATGATCTCGCCGGGTTGGCCAAAGGCTTCGGCCATGCCGGCGATCACGAACAGCACATCCTGCGCCGGTTCCAGAATGATCACATTGCCATAGTCAAGCAAGGGGCCCCGAAACAAAAGTGTCGCGCGCACCGGCGATGTGACCAGCGCACGGGGGGCCGCGGCAATCGTGATGCCGGGGCGGTCACGGGTGCCGGTGCGGATGATCCCGGCAACCGGCAACGGCAGATCGGCGGCGGGTACCAGCGTTGCACCCTCGGGCATGCTCAACCCCGCCAGGTCGGATGCCAGCGCAGCCAGCGTCTGCGCCGTGGCGACACGCTGGGCTGTCTGCGCCGGGTCTTCGACAAAAAGGCGCGGCACTTCCTGACGTTCCGAAATCGCACGGCCCAGGGCGGCCCGTGCGGTCTGGGCGAAATCCAGCCCCTCGCGCAACATATCCGCCGCCGCGATCCGCCGGTCGCGCAGGTCGCGCAAAGCGTCAAGTTCCCGCTGAAGCCGTGCCACATCATCGCGCAGGGCGGGCGTCAGATCGGCAATCATCATGCCCGCGCGCAGCGCTCCCACCGGCCCTTCGGGATTGGCCAGCATCACAGGTTGCGGGCTTTGGCCGATACTGGCCAGCACCATCAACAGCCCTGCAATCTCGTCACGGCGCGCGGCCAGATCGGTGGCTACCGCTGTTTCGCGCGCGGTGATCTCGCGCAGGCTCTGGCGCATCGCGATCAGCCCTGTCTCATAGGCCTGCACGGTCTGGGTCAGGGCGGTGACCTGATCATCAGCACCTTCCGCCGCGCCAAGCTGGGCATTGGCGGCCAGCAGTTGTTGCGCTGCATCATCCGCCGTTTGCTGGGCGGCAAGGGGCAACGCCATCAGGATCAGGACGGCCGCAAATCTCATCGCTGGATCAGGGTCCGGCCGGTCATTTCCGGCGGCAGGTCCAGCCCCATCAGGTCCAGGACTGTGGGCGCCAGATCGGCCAACCGCCCATCGCGTAGATGCACCCCCGCAGGGCCGCCGACCAATGCCACAGGCACGGGGTTCAGCGTATGCGCGGTATGCGGCCCGCCGGAGACAGGATCGATCATGGTTTCGCAATTGCCATGATCCGCCGTAACGATCATCGCACCGCCCGCGGCCTGCAAGGCGGCCAGCACCGCGCCCAGCCCTGCATCCACAGCCTCGCAGGCTTTGACAGCAGCCGCGATATCGCCGGTATGGCCGACCATATCGGGATTGGCGTAATTCGTGACGATCAGATCATAGCCCGCGCCAATCGCCTCCACAAACGCCTGTGTGACCGCGGCTGCGGACATTTCAGGCTGCAGATCATAGGTGGCGACCTTGGGCGATTGCGGCATATGGCGGTCCTCGCCCGGATAGGGGGCCTCGACCCCGCCGTTGAGGAAAAACGTCACATGCGGATATTTCTCGGTCTCGGCCAGCCGGAACTGGCGCAAACCATGCTGCGCAACCCAAGCCCCCAGCGTGTTCCGGATATCGCGCTTGGGAAAAACGGTGTCGAACCAACCATCATGCCGGTCCGAATAGGACACCATGCCCAAAAGTGCTGCAAGCGCGGGTTTGTCCTGCACAAAGCCGTCGAAATCCGGATCGGCAATGGCGGCCAAAATCTCGCGCGCGCGGTCGGACCGGAAGTTCAGGCAGAAAAGCCCGTCACCTTCCGCAAAACCGGCATAATCACCGACCACATGGGCGGGAATGAATTCATCGGTCTGGCCCGCCTCTTGGGCCGCCGCCACCGCCGCCAGCGGATCAGGTGCCACCAGCCCGTGCCCCAGCACCATCGCGCGATAGGCGGTTTCCACCCGGTCCCAGCGATTGTCGCGGTCCATCGCGAAATAGCGGCCGGTCACTGTGGCAATGCGCGCCTGCGGCGGCAATATGTCCATCAACGCGCGCATGAAATGGCGGGCCGAGGACGGGGCCACATCGCGCCCGTCTGTGATGGCGTGAACGACCACCGGCACACCCGCATCCGTGATCGCGCGCGCAGCGGCGGCGATATGCACCAGATGGCCATGCACGCCGCCATCCGACACCAGCCCCATCAGATGCGCCGCCCCGCCGCTGGCGCGCAGCTTTGCAATGAAACCCGCGAGCGCGGCATTGCGGAAAAACGACCCGTCCTCGATCGCCAGATCGATCTGGCCAAGATCCATCGCCACGACACGCCCCGCGCCGATATTGGTATGGCCGACCTCGGAATTGCCCATCTGGCCGGTCGGCAGGCCCGCATCATTGCCGTGGGTCAAAAGCTTGGCATGCGGCCCTTGCATGATCGCGTCAAAATGCGGGGTCTGGGCCAGCTTGGGCGCATTGCCTTCGGCACCCTCCCGCAGGCCCCAGCCATCAAGGATGCACAACACGACAGGTTTGGGTGCGGACATAGCGAAACTCCTTCAGGTGCCCGCGTGTCATACCGCCGGATCAGCCCAGCGCCAACCCGACCGGCAACTTCTTTTTTCCACAAATACTCCCCGCGCGGAGCGCATCAAAACCTGTGATACGGCCCAGCCGACAGGATCGACGCCGCGCGGTATAACTGCTCGGCCAACATCACCCGGACCAGCATATGCGGCCAGACCATCGCACCGAAACTCAAGCTGGCATCCGCATCCGCGCGCAAGGCAGGGTCAATCCCATCCGCGCCACCAATGACAAAGGCCACGTCCTGCCGCCCCTGATCGCGCCATCCACCCAACATATCGGCGAATTGCGGCGAACTCATCACGCGCCCGCGTTCATCCAAGCTGCAGATCAGCGCGCCATCCGGCACCGCACGGCGCAGCAATGCAGCCTCGGCCGCCATGCCGCCGCCCTTTTTATCCTCGACCTCGATCATCTGCGCGGGGCCAAGCGCCAGCGCGCGCCCCGTGCGGTCAAACCGGGTCAGGTAATCATCGTATAAATCACGCTCCGGGCCTTGCCGCAGCCGGCCCACGGCGCAAATCTGGACGCGCATCAGCCAGCGGCGACTTTGCCCGGCTGCCACATCTTTTCAAGCTGGTAGAACTCGCGCACTTCGGGGCGGAAGATATGGACGATCACATCGCCGGTATCCACCAGCACCCAGTCGCCGGTTTCCTTGCCTTCGGTCTTGGAAATGATGCCCAGCTCTTGCTTGAGCTTATCCGCCAGCTTTTCCGCCATGGCGCTGACCTGACGCGTGGACCGGCCGGATGCGATGACCATATAGTCACCCATTTCCGACTTGCCGCGCAGATTGATCTGCACGATGTCTTCGCCTTTGTCATCATCAAGGGATTGCAGAACAGCCGCCAGAATGGTTTCGCTGTTCACGATATTCAGAGCCTGCATGGCATAGGCTCCGATGGTGGCCGCCGGTGCAGCCGATTGGGAAAGAGACAGTGCATTGTCCTCCTGGGTTGGCGCCGACAAAGCCTCGGCGCAGGGCATAGCTATAAACTAGCAATCGCCCAGCCGTTTTTCAACAAATCCGAGAGGCGAAAGCGCCCCTGTGGCGCAATTCACGCGCCTTGGCAATGCCCGATCAGGCGGTGGGGTCGATGAAGACCTTCCCATCGGGCTTGGCCAGACCAATGTGCAGGCGTGTCATTGCCTCTGACAGCGGCACAATGTCCGCCACGTCGGTCACCCAAGCGGCTGTAACGAAACGGTCCTGAATGGTGGCAAAGGCCTGCGGAATGCGGGCGGGATCCACCTCTTTCATCCAGCGCGTCAGCCAGAAACCTTCGATCCTTTTGCTTTGAAAGATCAACTGCCCAAGCTCGGCAAGTTTCGGCGCATCGGTGCATAACTTGCCGTAATTGACCCAACCCGCGCCATGCGGCATGGCGAAAAACAGATCGGCGGTGAACTGGTCACCGACAGCATCCAGCAGGATGCGGGGTTTATACGCCTTGAACGCGGCATGCGCCTGCGCCAGCGGATCAGCCTCGCCGGTCACGATCACATCCGCAGCACCCAGCGCGCGCAGGGCATCGGCCTGTGCGGCGCGGCGCACCACGGCAATGGGGGCGATTCCATGATCCCGCCCCAAGGCGATCAACAACTTGCCCAATTGCGAACCAGCCGCGTTCAGCACGAAACTGTCCGCACCGCTTTCCTTGACGATATCGAACATCGCAATCGCGGTCAGCGGGTTCACCAGCTGCCCTGCGGCATCCACATCCGACAGATCGGGGCGGCAGGGAATCAGCCCGCTGATATCGGTCATCGCATATTCGGCCCATGTGCCGGATGCGCCCGCAAAGAAACTGACGCGCTGGCCAAGCAGCGGGGTATCACCGGCGACAACTTCGCCCACGCCTTCAAAGCCCGCAGGCTGGCCTGCAACGCGCGGCTGGCCATATTCGCCCTTGATGAAATGGATGTCCGAGGGGTTCACGGCGGCCAGTTGCACCTTGACCACCGCCTGCCCTTTGCCCGGTGTCGGCACGGGAATGTCGCGCAAGGCCACGAAAGGCGCAGGATCAACAAGGGCGGGGCCGGTCTGGGTGCCGGCATAGCCATCGTGCAATTGCACAAGGGCGCGCATCGTTTTGGGAAGTGTCATAAATCAAAGCTCGCAAATACAGGGGCGTGGTCGCTGGGTTTGTCCCAGCCACGCACATGACGCAACACACGCGACCCGTGTGCTGCCCCACTGATGTCGGGTGTCGCCCAGACATGATCAAGCCTGCGACCCTTATCTGCCGCATCCCAATCTGGTGATCGATAGGACCACCAGCTGTAAAGATTGCCCTGTGGAATGTCCTGACGGGTGATATCGACCCATCCGCCCGCGTCCATCACCTGCCCGAAATGATCGACCTCGACCGGCGTGTGGCTGACGATTTTCAGCAGCGCCTTGTGGTTCCAGACGTCATCTTCGCGCGGCGCGATGTTCAGATCACCGACAAGGATCGACTTTTCCGGCCGCGATGCGTGATAGGCATCGCGCATATCGGTCAGGTAGTCGAGCTTGTTGCCGAATTTGGCATTCACCGCGCGGTCGGGGATATCGCCACCGGCGGGGACATAATGGTTGTGGATCGTCACGCCGTTTTCCAGCCGTGCTGCGACATGGCGGGCATGGCCCAATGCGGCGTAATCCTCGGCCCCGGCTTCCTGCAATGGCAGTTTCGAGATGATGGCGACCCCGTTATACCCTTTTTGCCCGCGCGCGACCATATGGGAGTACCCCAAGGCGTGAAACTGCGCGACGGGGATCAGGTCAACGGGGCTTTTGCATTCCTGCAGACACAGGATATCGGGCTGTTCCTCGCGCAGCATCTGCAAGACCAGTTCTTCGCGCAGGCGGACCGAATTGATGTTCCATGTGGCAAGGGTAAAGGGCATGGCGGGCTTTCTATCAGCAAATCAAAGAAGGGCGGCGGTTGGTGTGATATGGCCGGTCACGCGGCCATCCCAGTTCAGCACCGGCGGCGTCATCCGTGCGCGGGCGGCGGGGTGATCCGCGTTCAACACACCCAGCTTGACAAGAATCGCGGCCATCGCACATTCGCTGGACCGCGTCGCACCATCGGTGATCTTGAGCGCGACACCCAGCCGCTTTTCAGGGATGATCGCGATAAACACGCCTTCGGCCCCGGTTTTCACCGCGACCTTGCCACCCATCGCGCGCATCAGATCGGTGCAGGCGCGGCCCTGCCCTGCGACCAGTTCGGGAAAGGCCATCATGGCCGAGGTCAGTTTCTGCGCCGCCGTGCTGCGGGTGTCGGACCGGTCCTGCGCCGAGGCGAAAAACGCCATCGCGCGGGCCAGACCATGCACCGTGCAGGCATGGTTGGGGGCGGTGCAACCGTCGATGCCGAAACCGGGGCTGGTTTCGCCCGTGACCTCCTCGAACGCTTGCTTGCAGGCGACCTGCACCGGATGGTCGATCTCGGTATATTCCGGCCCTGCGCGCAGATGTTTGGTCAGCGTCAGGAAACCGGCATGTTTGCCCGAACAATTGTTGTGGATGCGGCAGGGCTCAGCCTGCGCGCGGATCATCGACAGATACAGATCCTTGTCGCGCGACGCCTGCGGGCCGCAGCGGAAATCATCATCCCCCAGCCCCATTTCGGCCAGCCAATTGCCCACCATCGCCACATGCAACGGCGCGCCTTCATGCGAGGCGCAGGCCAGTGCCAGCTGTTCGCCTTTCAGATGCGCGCCTGCGCCGCTTTCAAGCAGAGGCAGCGCTTGTAACATCTTGCACGATGACCGCGGATAAATGACCGCCTGGGGATTGCCCCAGGCCTGCACGATCGCGCCATTGTGATCGCAGACCACGGCATGGCCCTGATGCAGGCTTTCGACCATATCGCCGCGCCAGACTTCGACCAGATCAACGGGATGTGTCATGTGATGCCTTCTTGGTTTGTTGCCGTCACTGCAGTAACCTGCCGAGTGAATTTTTCGGGGGTTTCCCCGATGCCCTTTTTCTTGATAGCAAGCAAGTTAACGGGTTACAGACGTGCCTGCCAGTGCAAAGGATGCCGCAAGACGCGTTCAGGCTGGTGCGGACGCCCCGAGGCAACGACGGTTTGGAGACGACAGGATGATCTTGAAGACGATGAAAATTGCGGGGCTTTTGGCAGCGATGAGCTTGTCAGGGATGGCGGGCGCCCAAGAGCAAAGCGAAAACCGCGTGACGGCAACATCAGACTGGTCCGTCTATGTCGAGGCAAGCCCGCGTGAATGCTGGGCCGTCTCCGCCCCCGTCGAGACAATCAACACCCGCGACGGCAACACCGTCGATGTGAACCGTGGTGATATCCAGCTGATTATCTTTTACCGCCCCGGTGACACGATCATGGGGCAGATCATGTTCGCGGGCGGTTATCCTTTTGCACCCGATTCTGTCGTGACAGCGCGGGTCGGGGATGCGACCTATGAATTCTTCACCCAAGGCAATTTCGCCTGGCTGCCCACGCCTGAAGACGATGCGCGCATGGTGGCCGCAATGAAACGGGGCGCCGATGCGACAATCGTTGGCCGGTCGGCACGAGGGACACAGACCAGCGACAAGTTCAGCCTGATCGGTTTCACCGCCGCTGTGGACGAGGCAGCGAGCCGCTGCGCGGGTTGATGGATTTGTAAAAAAACTTCTCTGCCTCCGGCGGGGATATTTATACTCGGAAGATGGGGGCGGTTTTCTTGTGGAATCCGGCCCTTTCGCCTATATGGCGGGTGTATCCCTCCAGAAAGACCTATGATGGACGCCCAAGCCCCGATCACGCAAGACGTGCTGACCATTCCGCGCAAGGCCGCCGAAGGGTTGCCAAACCTTGTCGGCATGACCCGCGATGCGATGCGCGACGCGCTGATCGCCGCTGGCACGCCGGAAAAGCAGGCGAAAATGCGGGTCGGCCAGATCTGGCAATGGATCTACCATTGGGGCATACGCGATTTCGCAAAGATGACCAATCTGGCCAAGGATTACCGCGCCATGCTGGCCGATAATTTCGTTGTGGCCGTGCCAGAGGTGGTGACCCGACAGGTCAGCGGTGATGGCACCCGCAAATATCTGGTGCGCATTGCAGGCGGGCATGAGGTCGAGGTGGTCTATATCCCCGAAACCGACCGTGGCACCTTGTGCATTTCCAGCCAAGTGGGCTGCACGCTAACCTGTTCGTTCTGCCACACTGGCACACAGAAACTGGTGCGCAATCTGACTGCCGCCGAAATCATCGGTCAGGTGTTGGTTGCCCGTGACGATCTGGGCGAATGGCCGGTGCAGGGCACGCCCAAGGATGAAGTTCGGTTGTTGTCAAATATCGTGCTGATGGGCATGGGCGAGCCGTTGTATAATTTCGAAAACGTGCGCGATGCGATGAAGATCGCGATGGACCCTGACGGCATCCAATTGTCGCGCCGCCGGATTACCCTGTCCACATCCGGTGTCGTGCCGGAAATCGCCCGCACGGCGCAGGAAATCGGCTGCCAACTGGCGATTTCGTTCCATGCCACCACCGATGAGGTCCGCGACAAGCTGGTGCCGATCAACAAACGCTGGCCTTTGGCCGATCTGCTGGACGCCCTGCGGACCTATCCCAAGGTCAGCAATTCAGAACGGATTACCTTTGAATACGTGATGCTGGACGGCGTCAACGACAGCGACGCCGATGCCCACCGCCTGATCAAGCTGATCGACGGCATCCCCGCCAAGATCAACCTGATCCCGTTCAACGAATGGCCCGGCGCGCCCTATAAACGGTCGTCCAAAAACCGTATCCGCGCCTTTGCCGATATCATCTACAAGGCGGGCTATGCCTCGCCGATCCGCACCCCGCGCGGCGAGGATATCATGGCCGCCTGTGGCCAGCTGAAATCCGCGACCGAACGCGCGCGCAAATCCAAGGCCCAGATCGCGCAAGACGCGGGGCTGTGATTTTCTGTCATAGCTAACGGATTTTTTACCAATTCATGGTGAAAAGGGTGCATGACGCATATCACCCCAAGCTTGCCACCCGAAATCATGGATGCCCTGCACGATCCGGATGGCCGCACGATGCAGAGATCCAAAAGATCATCTGCAAGGCCCCGCGCCACGATTCTCATCGCCGTGCCAGAATGGCCCGATCGCGGGCATAAACCTGTCGCCGCCTGAAACCGGCGGCGGCAGGCGATTATTTGGACAGACAACAGCCTGCGGATGTCTTGATGCGGCCAAGGCGGCGTTTCAGACAATCCGCCGGATCGCCGCGATGATCTCGGCAACCGGCTGGTCGATCCGCACGGCAATTGTCGGGCTTTGCGGAATCTCCAGCGTCGCAAATTGGCTGTCAAGCAGGCTGGCGGGCATGAAATGCCCTTGCCGCTGCGCCAGACGGGCCAGCACCACGTCGCGCGGCGCATCCAGATAGACGATCCGCAGGTCGGGAACAGCCGCGCGCAGATGGTCACGATAGCGTTTGCGCAGCGCCGAACAGGCAAAGACCACCGGCACGTTCTGCCGTGCCGCCTGCACCGCCTGCCCCAGCGCATCGAGCCAAGGCCAGCGCATCGCATCGGTCAGAGGCTGGCCTGCGGCCATACGGGCCACGTTCTGCGGCGGATGGAAATCGTCGCCGTCCAGAAAGCAGCCGCCGATGGCTGTGGCCAGACCGGCACCGACCGTGGATTTGCCACAGCCCGACACGCCCATGACCATGATCGCGGGATGCATCTTAGCGGCCGGGGATCGCGCTGCGCTTGGTTCCGGTGCCTTCCCAGCTGTCCATCGCCTCCAGCGCCTCTGCGGCGGTTTCGACAAAACGGAACAGGTCAAGGTCATCGGCGGAAATCGTGCCCGCCTCGGCCAGAGCATCCCAGTTGATGATCTTTTCCCAAAACGCGCGGCCAAACAGCAGGAACGGCACCCGCCCCATGCGGCCGGTCTGGATCAGGGTCAACGCCTCGAAGGTTTCGTCCAGCGTACCAAAGCCCCCCGGAAACACGCAAACCGCCGACGCGCGCATCAGGAAATGCATCTTGCGGATGGCGAAATAGTGAAAGTTGAAACACAATTCCGGCGTGACATAGATATTGGGCGCCTGTTCATGCGGCAGCACGATGTTCAGCCCGATTGACCGCCCGCCCGCATCCAGCGCGCCGCGATTGCCTGCCTCCATCACACCCGGCCCGCCGCCCGTGACGATGACGTTGTCGGTCCCGCCGTCCTTCAGCGACCGTTCGGTGACCAGCCGCGCGAATGTGCGCGCTTCGTCGTAATAGGCCGACAGGCCCGCCAGCGTCGCGGTCTTGGCTTTGTGCTTTTGCGCCGGTTCGGGGATGCGCGCGCCGCCGAACAGGACCACGGTCGAATTGATCCCCGCCTCGTTCATCATCAGTTCGGGTTTGAGCAGTTCCAACTGCAAGCGCACGGGCCGCAATTCCTCGCGCAGCAGAAAATCCTGATCGGCAAAGGCAAGCGCATAGGACGGCGCGCGCGTCTGCGGCGTGTCGGGGATCTGCGTTGCGGCCTCGCGGTCCTGCTGGCTGTCACGAAACGGATGGCGGCGGTCGTCTTTCATGGCATCTTCCTTGATTGCGCCCTCGGGCTGTTCCGGTCTATAGCCCCTTGCAACCGCGAGCCACAGCAAAACCGGAGAAACCCATGTCAAACGCCGCACTGGAAACCGCCATCGAAGCCGCATGGGATGCGCGCGACACGATCACTCCCGCCACAAAGGGCGAAGTCCGCGACGCGATTGAAACCACCCTGAACGCGCTGGACAGCGGCACGTTGCGCGTGGCGGAAAAGCAGCCGGACGGGGCGTGGCACGTGAACCAGTGGGCGAAAAAGGCGGTGCTGCTGTCCTTTCGCTTGAACGATATGGAACCGATTTCCGGCGGCAATGGCGGCAGCACATGGTGGGACAAGGTGCCATCGAAATTCGACGGCTGGACCGCGGCCGACTGGCGCGCCGCCGGTTTCCGCGCTGTGCCGGGGTCGATTGTGCGCCGGTCCGCGTTCATCGGCAAAGGCGTGGTGCTGATGCCGTCCTTCGTGAACCTTGGCGCCTATGTCGATGAAGGCAGCATGGTTGACGGCTGGGCAACTGTCGGGTCCTGCGCCCAGATCGGCAAGAACGTGCATCTGTCGGGCGGCGTCGGCATCGGCGGCGTGCTGGAACCGATGCAGGCCGGGCCAACGATCATCGAGGATAACTGCTTTATCGGTGCCCGGTCAGAGGTTGTCGAAGGCTGCATCATCCGCGAAGGGTCGGTGCTGGGCATGGGTGTATTTATCGGCCAGTCCACGAAAATCGTGGACCGCGCCACCGGCGAGGTCATGTATGGCGAAGTGCCGCCCTATTCGGTCGTCGTCGCAGGCTCGATGCCATCCACCAACGGGATCAACCTTTACTGTGCCGTGATCGTCAAACGCGTCGATGAAAAGACACGGTCCAAGACCGGCATCAACGAATTGCTGCGCGACTGACATGATCCTGAGCCGGACCCTTGCGCGCGGGCGGATGGCGGCGGGCCAACAGCCGACGTTCATCATGGCCTGGGGTCCGGTCGCCGCCGATATTGGGGTGATCGTGCTGGTGCTTGCGCTGGTTTGGCAGCCGATCCTGACGGCGGTCTATATTGCGGGTCTGCCGCTGATCGGGACGATATGCGTGCTGTTGATCACCATCTACCTGCCCTTTCACATCGTCGTCGTGATATCGACGCTCTGGGCCGTGAAATCCCGCTGGATCGAGGAAGACAGCAAATGACCGTAAAAGAAAGCCGCCAAAAGGTGTTCACCCTGCTGGTCGAGGTGGGCCGCAACGCCGGTGACGGGTTGCCTGACGGGGCGACGGGTGCCGCGCTGATGTGCTATGCCTCCGGCGTGGACGAGGCCGAGGCCGTGCGCGAAACCGTGGCGATCCTGAAACAGGCCGATCTGGCGCCGCTGGACGTCTCGGGCTATGGCACGCTGGATGAACGGCTGGCCGAAGGGCATGATATTTCCGACGAGGAACGCGATCTGATGCAGCGCGCGCTGGACGAAAACAGCGTCATCGTGGCCCAGATGACGCCGTTCTACGACAAGGCGGATTAGCATTTCGGGCAAAGCACAGATTGCTTTTCGCTGCCTCTCGCTTCGCTCGAACGCGAAAAGCAATCAAAGTTGTCTGATAATCCCGAAACGCTTTAAACCGCCACTTTGCGGCTTTCATCCAGATAAATCTCGCGCAGGCGCGCGGCGACAGGTCCGGGCGCACCAGTCCCAACAGCGGCCCCGTCGATTTCCACCACCGGCATGACAAACATGCTGGCCGAGGTGATAAAGGCCTCATCGGCGGCCTGCGCCTCGGCGATGGAAAAGCTGCGTTCCTCGACCTGCATCTGCGCCTCGTGGGCAAAGCGCAGCACGGCGGCGCGGGTGATGCCATGCAGAATCTCATTGCCCAGATGGCGGGTGATGATCGTATTGCCCTTGACGATATAGGCATTGTTGGACGTGCCTTCGGTCACCATCCCGTCCTCGACCATCCATGCGTCATCGACACCGGCCGCCTTGGCCATCATCTTGCCCATCGACGGATAGAGCAGCTGCACCGTCTTGATATCCCGCCGCGTCCAGCGTTGATCTTCAATCGAGATGACCTTGATCCCCTTTTGCGCCATGGGGCTATTGGCAAGGCCCGGCTTGTTCTGGGTGAACAGCACAACCGTCGGCGTGCAGGTTGCAGGGTCAGGGAACACGAAATCACGATCACCGGGCGCGCCACGGGTGATCTGCAGATAGATCATGCCTTCCTCGATCCCGTTCAGGCGCACCAATTCGCGGTGAATCTCCAGCAGATCGGGCAGGCAGGCGGGATGCGGCATGTCGAGTTCGTTCAAGGACCGTTCCAGCCGCTTGGCGTGACCGGCGAAATCGATCAGCTTGCCATCCAGCACCGATGTGACCTCATACACGCCATCGGCCATCAGGAACCCGCGGTCAAAGATCGAAATCGTGGCTTCGTTTTCGGGCAGATAGGTGCCGTTGACATAGACTGTGCGCATATTCATCCCCAAAGGTCGGCGGCGGGCGGATGCACGCCGTTGTCGTCAAAGTGCAAAGGTGCAGCACGGTCTTCGGCCAATAACAGCGGCCCGTCAAGGTCCGTGAAGGCCACGCCCTGCGCCAGAATCGTCGCAGGGGCCATCGCCAGCGATGATCCGACCATGCAACCGACCATGATCGCATATCCTTCGGCCTGCGCCTGCGCCTTCAGCGCCAGCGCCTCGGTCAGCCCGCCGGTCTTGTCCAGCTTGATATTTACCATGTCATATTTGCCGCGCATGGCGGGCAGGCTGGCACGGTCATGGCAGCTTTCATCGGCGCAAACGGGCAAGGGCCGCGCGATTTCGCCCAGCATGTCATCCGCCCCCGCAGGCAGCGGCTGTTCAACCATCTGCACGCCAAGCCGGATCAGATGGGGCGCCAGATCGGCGTAAACTTCGGCCGTCCAGCCTTCATTGGCATCGACGATGATGCGGGCAGCGGGCGCGCCACGGCGCACAGCCTCCAGCCGCGCCATGTCATCGGGCGTGCCCAGCTTGATCTTCAACAGCGGGCGATGCGCGTTTTGCGCCGCCTGCGCCTGCATCGCCGCGGGCGTGTCCAGCGACAGGGTATAGGCAGTGATCGCAGGGCGCGGCGCGGGCAGACCCAACAAGTCCCAGACGCGTTTACCTGCCTTTTTCGCCGCATGATCCCAGAACGCGCAATCCAGCGCATTGCGCGCGGCCCCTGCAGGCAGGGTGTCCTGCAAATCCGCCCAGCCCCCTGTAAATCCGGCAATCTGCGCCGTCACATTGTCCAATGTCTCGCCGTAGCGGGCATAAGGCACACATTCACCGCGCCCCGCCACCCCCTGCAACGCCATGGTCACGGTCAAAACCTCCGCCGCGGTCCGCGACCCGCGACTGATGGTAAAGACCTGCGCCAAACGAAACACATCGCGTTTTATATCGACCGTCATCATCTTCCGAGCCCAAATATCCCCGCCGGAGGCGTCGGATTTCCCCAGAAATCCGGCATCAAATCCCCTCCAGCGCGTCAACCAACCGCGCCGCCCCCTGCCGGAACGTATCGACAGTCGGCAGGCCCATCCGGCCTTCGACCTCGGCCAGATAGGCCAAAGCGTCCTCCTCGGACAAATGCTGCGTGTTGACCGAAACGCCCACGATCTGACAGGCCGGATTGGCAATGCGGGCAATCGGCAAAACCATGTCGCGCAACGCCTCAAGGCTCGGCAGGGCATAGCCTGGCAATCCGCGCATATGCTTGCGCGTCGGTTCATGCGCCAGCACCAGCGCGTCGGGCTGGCCGCCATGGATCAGCGCCATGGTCACGCCGGAATAGGACACATGGAACAGGCTGCCCTGTCCTTCGATATGGTCCCAATGGTCGGGGTCGTTGTCGGGGGTCAGGTATTCGACCGCACCCGCCATGAAATCCGCGACCACCGCATCCAGCGGCACACCGCCGCCGGTGATCAGAATGCCGGTCTGGCCGGTGGGGCGAAAGGTCGATTTCATCCCGCGCTTTTGCATCTCGATATCCATGGCAAGGCCGGTATACATCTTGCCCACCGAACAATCGGTGCCGACAGCCAGACAGCGTTTGCCGGTGCGCTTGACGCCATTGGCGATCGGATAGGCGACCGATGGCACGCGCACGTCGAACAACGACCGCCCATGCGCGCGGGCGGCAGCGACCAGTTCAGCCTCGTCACGCAGCAGGTTGTGCAGGCCGGACGCCAAATCGAACCCCAGCGCGAGTGCTTGCAACAGCACCTGTTTCCACGCGGCAGAGATCACGCCGCCACGATTGGCCACACCGATGACCAGCGTCTGGGCACCGGCGGCCTTGGCCTGGTCCAGCGTCATGTCAGCAATGCCGACATCGGCACCACAGCCGGGCATCCGGTACTGGCCCACGGCATTCTGCGGGCGCCAGTCCTTGATTCCCTGCGCCACCTTTGCGGCCAGCTGGTCAGGCGCATCGCCCAGAAACAAAAGGTAAGGGGTCTGGATCATCGCAAGCTCCGGTCAATCGGTTAAGGTCTTAGGCAGCATATCGCGGAAAACATGGAACGATCTTTGCAAATACGTTGGTGAATGACGATTTATTCACAGATTCGTGCGTCATTGACAGGATATGTCGCAGAAATGACCACGAAAACAAGCCAAATCCTCAATCAATCCTGCAACGCAAAAGCCCGGACGCGAACGCCCGGGCTTTGTGTCGTTACGAAAGCGTGGATCAGCTTTTCGAGAACTCAGGATAGGCTTCCATGCCCAGCTCGCTCATGTCGAGACCGGTGATCTCCGATTCCTGGCTGACGCGGATGCCCATCGTCATCTTGAAGATGTACCACACGACCAAGGAGACAAAGAAGGTGAACACACCATAGGCTGCGATACCCGTCAGCTGCGTCATCAGGCTGGTGCCATCGTTGTAGAAGACAACGGCGATGGTGCCCCAGATACCGGCGAACAGGTGGACAGGAATTGCACCGACGACGTCGTCGATCTTGAGCTTGTCCAGCAGCGGCACGGCGAAGACCACGATCGCACCACCAACAGCACCGATCCACAGCGCGCCGAACAGCGACGGATGCAGAGGTTCTGCAGTGATCGCGACCAGACCGGCCAGCGCGCCGTTCAGCACCATGGTCAGATCGACCTTCTTGTACAGGACCTGCGTGAGGATCAGCGCGGTCACCGCGCCGGCAGAGGCTGCCATGTTGGTGTTCGCAAAGATCCGGCCCACATCGGTGATGTCACCCACGGTACCAGCCGCCAGCTGCGACCCGCCGTTGAAACCGAACCAGCCCAGCCACAGGATGAACGTCCCCAGTGTTGCCAGCGCAAGGTTGGAACCGGGCATCGGGTTGACGCGGCCATCCTTGTATTTGCCCAGACGTGGACCCAGCACGATGGCACCAGCCAAAGCAGCCCAGCCACCGACCGAATGCACGATGGTCGATCCGGCAAAGTCGGAAAAGCCCAGTTCGGACAGCCAGCCGCCACCCCACTGCCACGACCCCGAAATCGGATACATGAAGCCGGTCAGCACGACGACAAAGGCAAGAAACGGCCAAAGCTTGATCCGCTCCGCCAGCGCACCCGACACGATGGATGCAGTGGCCGCAACGAACATCAGCTGAAAGAAAAAGTCGGACGCGACAGATGCGTAATCCAGCGATGCATCGGCAGCAGCCAGACCAACAGGTTCCAGCACGGTGACGTTGAAGAAACCACCCACATAGCCGTTGAAATCGCCCGGATACATCAGGTTAAAGCCGACCAGCCAGTACATGATGCCTGCAATCGAAAACAGCGCGATGTTCTTGGTCAGCTGCGTTGTCACGTTCTTGGACCGGACCAGACCGGCCTCCAGCATGGTGAAACCTGCCGCCATCCAGAACACCAGAAAGCCGCCCACAAGGAACAGCAGGGTGGTCATAAGATAGGGGCCGATTTCGTCGAATGTGGGCGCGACCTCGGCCATCTCTTCGACAGCCTCGGCAGCTTCCTGCGCGAAGCCGATGACCGGAAGCAGCGCAAGCCCCGCCCCAAGTGTAATCAGTTTTTTCATATTCATGGATTTGTTCCTCGTTGCGCCGCGATCACAGCGCGTCATCATTGGTCTCGCCGGTGCGCACGCGCACAGCGCTTTGCACGTCGAGAACGAAAACCTTGCCGTCACCGATCTTGTCGGTCTTGGCGGTGGTGGTGATGGTAGACACGACCTGATCGGCCATGCTGTCAGGCACGACGATCTCGAGCTTCACCTTGGGCACGAAGTTCACGGCATATTCCGCGCCGCGATAGATTTCCGTATGGCCCGACTGCGATCCGAACCCCTTGATTTCTGACACCATCATGCCGCGCACGCCGACGGTGGTCAGCGCTTCGCGGACCTCCTCGAGCTTGAACGGCTTGATTGTTGCAATGATGAGTTTCACGTTCTTCCCCTCGCAATGGATTGCGGCAACACCCAGCCCGGCGTCCGCTTGCACGCAACAAAGAACGCGGCAGTGCAGCATCGGCAAGGATTTGCCTGTGCTGGGATAGGTTAAGATCGGGTGACTTTGCACAATTATTGTACAATTTAATCGCTTTGCCTGATTAATAGGCAGATCAAAAAGCGAAGAGCGCGACTCATCGCGTCTCTACAATTCCTTTCGATCCGTTTAAGATGTGTCAAAACACACGCATAAGCAGTCGGGCGGATCATGAGCAGTAACGGCAAAAGACGGACACCGCTGGTGGCCGACAAACGCTATCAGGGCAAGGCGACCCCGAAAAAGCCTGCCGCCAAGAAACCGGCGCCCGCGCGCAAGCCCCGCACCCGTAAAACTGCGCGTCGCGGTCGTCCGACCACATTGCTGGGGTGGCTGTTCTGGCCGTTCCGCATCCTGCTGCGGATCATCTGGGCGATCAGCTGGCGTGCCGGGCTTGTCGCAGCGCTGATCATCACGGGTGTTTCGATTTATTTCGCCCAACAGATGCCGCCCGTTCAAACGCTGATCGACCAGCGCGCGCGCGGCTCTGTCACGATGGCCGACCTGACCGGCGAGGTCTTTGCCTGGCGCGGCGACCAGTTCGGTGGCATGGTAACAGCGCGCACCGTGTCACCACATCTGCATAATGCGGTCATCGCGGTCGAAGACCGCCGGTTCTATGCCCATTTCGGCCTGTCGCCGCGCGGCATCGCCTCGGCCATCCGCATCAACCTGAGCGAAGGGCGTGGCCCTTTGTCCGGCAACGGCGGGTCCACGATCACCCAGCAAACCGCCAAACTGCTGTGTCTGGGCGTGCCTTATGACGCCGCCCAGTGGGAATCGGAAGCCGATTACGAGGCCGATTGCCGCCGCACAACGCTGGCCCGCAAGCTCCGCGAGGCGTTTTACGCCATGGGCATGGAAATCGCCTATACCAAAGAAGAAATCCTGACGCTCTATCTGAACCGCGCCTATCTGGGCGCGGGCAGTCGCGGGTTCGAGGCTGCGGCCCAACGCTATTTCGGGATTTCGGCAGCCGAGGTGAACCCCGCACAGGCGGCGATGCTGGCCGGATTGCTCAAAGCACCGTCCACCCTTGCCCCCACCGCGAATATCGAACGCTCGCGCGAACGCGCCGCCGTGGTCGTGCGCTTGATGGAGGGACAGGGCTATCTGACCGCCACCCAAGCGCAAGAGGCGATCACCAACCCCGCCGCCCTATCGCGTGCCGCCGAGGCGCGGTCAGGCGGGTTCTTTGCCGATTGGGTGATGGAAAGCGGGCCGGAGTTTTTTACCCGCAACACCACCGAAGACGTGATCATCCGCACCACGCTTGACCAGCGCATCCAGCGCGCCGCCGAAGAGGCGCTGGTATCAGTGTTCGAAAACCTGGTCGCTGACGGGTCCGAGGCGCAGGCCGCCATCGTGGTCATGTCCGCTGACGGGGCTGTGCGCGCGATGGTCGGCGGGCGCAATCTGCGCGCCACGGGCGCGTTCAACCGCGCGACACAGGCGCTGCGCCAGACCGGATCGGCCTTCAAGCCTTTCATCTATGCGGCCGCCCTTGATCTGGGCGTGTCGCCCTATGCGTTGATCAGCGATGCGCCGCAATGCTGGTCTATCCCCGGATCACGCGAATGGTGCCCCGAGAACTATGACCGCGAGTTCAAAGGGCCTATCACGATGACTCAGGCCCTGGCCGAAAGCCGGAATCTCCCCGCCATTTTTCTGTCCGAGGATGTCGGGCGCGAATATGTCCGCAACGTGGCCAACGGGTTCGGATTGCAAGGCGAACTGGCCGAAGGTCCGGCACTCGCACTGGGCGTGTCCGAAAGCACGCTGCTCAATCTTACGGGCGCCTATGCCGGCATCCTGAACGGCGGGTCGCAGGTGACGCCTTATGGTCTGCTGGATCTGCGCATTCAGGGCGATTCCGCGGTGCTGATGGATTCGCAAGATGCAGGCATCGGAAACCGGATCATCAGCGAACAGGCCGCGCGCCAGCTGACCTGGATGATGACACGCGTCGTGGAAGACGGCACCGGACGGCGCGCGCGGATCGACGGCTGGGAAATCGCAGCCAAGACCGGCACGACCAATTCGGCGCGCGATGCCTGGTTCATCGGCTTTACCGGCGATTACGTCACCGGCGTCTGGATGGGCTATGACAACAACACCCCGTTAAGCGGCGTGACGGGTGGCGGCCTGCCCGCCGAAATCTGGCGCGAAACCATGGTGCGTGTGCTGGAAGGGCGGATGCCCACGCCACTGCCGATGACGATGCCACAGACGGCGGCCCCCGCGGGTATTCTGGAAAGCCAGGGTGGTGAGGTTGTGGACGACGACATCGTCAACCTGCTGGACCTGCTGGTCGGCGGCGAGGCAAACTGACAACAGCCCGCTAGGGCGCGACCGCAGGGCACAGGCCGTAGACAAAGACATAGCCGTCCCACATGATATACAGCCCCTCACCATCGGCGGTGGGCATCAGCATCGCGCGTTCGGTCCATTTCTGGCCGTCGGCGGCACATTCCATTGTGTAAAGCGTGGCGTTCATACCGTTGACATCCACCGGACGGGTCATCTGGCACTGCGTTTCGACCCCGTAAAACACCCCATCCGCAATCCGCACAGAGGTGCCGTCGTCACCGATCAGCGCGCAATCGGCATCGACGGTCTGCCGGTAAATGCCATCATAAGGTGCCGCCGCCGCCATGGCAGGCACAAGGCCGATCAGCACGGCGGATTGGCACAAAAATCGGTTCATATTCCATTCATGCTGCAAATCTGGCGCGTGTTCAACAGCGTCCGGCTGCTGTGCAAGCGGATGTCATGTCATTTCACGCCTCTTAATTGGCAAGCTTGTTAACCCAACCGTGCTTTGATCGCGGCCAGAGGGCGGCATGACCGGATCAGCGGCACAAACGGGCAAGATGACACAGGCTGCAATGGCACAGGGACGGGCAGAACTGCGCGCGGCAATCCGCGAAAGCGCGCCACTGTGCTGGATCGTCGGCGCGTTCAGCTTTTTCGTCAACCTGCTGATGCTGACCGGCCCGCTTTACATGCTGAACGTCTATGACCGCGTGCTGAACGCGCGGTCGGTGGAAACGCTGATTGCGCTCACTGTGCTGGTGGCGTTTCTGTATGCGGTGATGGCGGTGCTGGATTACATCCGCGGCCGCGTGATGGCGCGGGTCGGTGCGCGGTTTCAGACCCGGCTGGACCGGCGCGTTTTCGCCGCCGTCATGCGCGCCACGACCCTGCAACGCGCGCCACGGCAGGCCGCCACCGGCCTGCGCGATCTGGAAGCCATGCAGCGGCTGATCACCGCGCCCGCGCTGATGGCGGTGTTTGACCTGCCTTGGGCGCCGTTGTTTTTCCTTGGCATCTTTATCTTTCATCCGCTGATGGGGCTGCTGGCCATCTGCGGCGCACTGGTGCTGGTTGTTATCGCCGTGCTGAACCAGATCACCACCAGCGCACCTTTGGCGCAGGCCAATGCGGCCAGCTTTGCCGCGGACCAGTTGGGCAGCCAGATCCGGCAGGAAAGCGAGATGATCCATGCGCTGGGTATGCGCAGCGCGGCCTTTGACCGCTGGCAGGTGGCGCGCGACGGGGCGCTGGGGGCCAGTATCGGTGCCTCGGATGCGGCAGGCAGCTATGCCGCACTGACCAAGGCGTTCCGGCTGTTCGTACAATCGGCGATGCTGGGGCTGGGGGCCTATCTGGTCCTGCAAGGCCAGCTGTCGCCCGGTGCGATGATCGCGGCATCGATCCTGCTGGGCTGTGCGCTCGCCCCGATAGAGATGATCGTCGGCCAATGGGCGGTGTTCCAGCGCGGTCGCGACGGCTGGGGCAATCTGGCGGTGCTGCTTGGGCAGGTGACGCCCGATGCGCCCCGCACCCGCCTGCCACGGCCCAAGGCGCGGCTGAGCGCCGAACAGATTACCGTCGTTCCACCGGGAGAGAGTGTGGCGGCCCTGCGCATGGTCAGTTTCAATGTGGGCGCAGGGCAGGCCGTGGGGGTCATCGGCACCTCGGGCGCGGGCAAATCCACGCTGGCGCGGGCGCTGACCGGCGTCTGGCAACCGGCGGGCGGGCAGATCAGGCTGGATGGTGCGGCGCTGGATCAATACGGTGCGGACGTGCTGGGCCAGCATATCGGCTATCTGCCGCAGCGCGTGCAATTGTGCGACGGCACGATCAAGGACAACATCGCCCGCATGGCGATGGTGCCCGATGATGCGGCGGTGGTGCTGGCCGCGCAAAAGGCGGCGGCGCATGACATGATCCTGACACTGCCCGATGGCTATGACACACACGTCAGCGCCACCATGGGCCGGTTGTCGGGCGGGCAGATCCAGCGGATCGGGCTGGCCCGCGCGCTTTATGGCGACCCTGTCGTGCTGGTGCTGGACGAGCCTAATTCCAACCTCGACAATGACGGGTCACTGGCGCTGAACGCCGCGATCCGCGCGTTCAAGGCGGCGGGGGGCATCGTGTTCATCATGGCGCACCGGCCTGCCGCGATACAGGAATGTGACCTGTTGCTGGTGATCGACAAGGGCATGCGCCGCGCCTTCGGGCCAAAGGATAAGGTGCTGGCCGACATGGTCCAGAACCACGCGCAGATCATCCGCGCCGCCGCGCAGTCGGGGGGCGAGGCATGACGACGCCTTGGCCGGTCCGGCGCTATCTGATCATTGGGGCCGCCACGCTGGCCGTGCTGGTCGGTGGTTTTGGCACATGGTCGGTGCTGGCGCAGATCAATGGCGCGGTCATCACCAGCGGCCAGATCGAGGTGGACCGCAACCGGCAGGTCGTGCAGCACCCGTTCGGCGGGGTGGTGACAGAGATCCTTGTCGTCGAAGGCGATGCTGTAGCCACTGGCGACCTGCTGATCCGGCTGGACCCGACCGACCTGCAATCGGAACTCGCCATCGTCGAAGGACAGTATTTCGACATCCTTGCGCGCCGCGCACGGCTGGAGGCGGAACGCGACGATGCCGCCGCGCTGGCATTTGACCCGATCCTGCGGGATGCCGGCACACCCGCAGCGGCAGAACTGATGCAGGGGCAGGAACGGCTGTTCGCCGCACGGCTGGAAACCAGCCTGCAATCCATCCATCAACTAACCCAGCAACGCGCGCAGATCGCCAGCCAGATCAGGGGGATCACAGCGCAACAAACGGCGCTGGAGACCCAGCAGGGCCTGATCGCGCGCGAACTGGCCGACCAGCAAAGCCTGCTGGACCGCGGGCTGGCGCAGGCCGGTCGTGTGCTGGCCTTGCAACGGGAAGAGGCCAGCCTGCAAGGTCGCGTCGGAGAATTGACAGCACAGGCCGCACAGGCCGCCGAAAGGATGACAGAGATCGAGATTCAGGTGCTGGGCCTGGCATCCGCCCGCCGCGAAGAGGCGATCAGCCGCCTGCGCGACCTGCAATTCAACCAGCTGGAACTGGCCGAACGGCGCCAGACCCTGCTGCGCCAGCTGGACAGGCTGGATATCCGCGCGCCGGTGGCGGGGGTTGTCTACGCGATGCAGGTCTTTGCACCACGGTCCGTGATCCGCCATGCCGATCCGCTGCTGTTCCTGATCCCGCAGGACCGGCCCCTGATCATCGCGACACAGGTTCAGACCACCGATATTGATCAGGTTTTTGTCGGGCAGGACGTGACCTTGCGGTTTTCGGCCTTTGACCAGCGGCGCACGCCGGAACTGGCGGGGCGCGTCACGCTCTTGTCGGCAGATGCCTTTGCGGACGATGTGACGGGCCAGTCGTATTACCGCGCCGAAGTGCAGGTCAACGCCGGTGAAATGCAGCGTTTGCCCGCTGATCTGACCCTGATGCCCGGCATGCCGGTCGAGGCGTTTATACGCACCGGCGACCGCAGCCCGATGGATTACCTGATCAAGCCATTGGCGGATTATTTCACCCGCGCTTTGCGCGACACATGATTGCACGCCACGGCATTGCCCGCTAGCGTCCAGCCGAACAGCCAAGGAGTGTGACATGAGCGTGATCGAAACCCGTCTGGCCGAACTAGGTGTGACCCTGCCCGACGCCCCTGCCCCCGCGGCGAATTATGTCCCCTTCGTGCAGACAGGAAATCTGGTGCATGTGTCGGGGCAAATCTCGGCCAATGCGGAGGGGATGATCAAAGGCAAGCTGGGCGCGGATATGGATGTCGCGGCCGGTGCCGCCGCCGCGCGCGCCTGTGCGATCAGCCTGCTGGCACAGCTCAAGGCGGCCTGCGGTGGTGATATCGACCGGCTGGTGCGGGTGGTCAAACTGGTGGGTTTCGTCAATTCCACCCCCGATTTCGGTGACCAGCCCAAGGTGATCAACGGTGCCTCCGATTTCATGGTTGCAGCCCTTGGCGACAAGGGCCGCCATGCCCGCTCTGCCGTCAGTGCCGCCAGCCTGCCATTCGGCGTCGCCGTTGAAATCGAAGGCATTTTCGAGATCGCATGATGATACCTGCCGCCTTGCTGTCCCGCCCCATCGCGCACCGCGCCTTGCATGACCGCAAGGCGGGGCGCGTGGAAAATTCCTTGGCCGCAATCGAGGCCGCAATTGCCGCCGGTTACGGGATCGAGATTGACGTGCAATTGTCCAGCGACGGCCATGCGATGGTGTTTCACGACGACAATCTTGACCGGCTGACCGCACAAACCGGGCCGGTGCGCGCGCGCAGCCGCGCGGAACTGGAACAGATCCCGCTGAAAGACGACACCGGCACGATCCCCGCGCTGGGGGATGTGCTGGCGCTGGTCGCGGGGCAAGTGCCGCTGCTGATCGAGATCAAGGATCAGGACGGCAATATGGGGCCGGATGTCGGACCGCTGGAAACAGCGACCTGCGCGGCATTGGCGGATTACACAGGCGATGTCGCGCTGATGTCGTTCAACCCGCACAGCATGGCCGCCTGCCAGACCATCGCCCCCGCCATTGCGCGCGGGTTGGTGACATCGGCCTATGATCCGGTGTTCTGGCCCGAACTGACCCCTGCGGTCTGCGACCATCTGCGCGGCATCCCCGATCATGACCGCGTTGGTGCCTGTTTCATCAGCCACGAAGCGCTTGATCTGGCCCGCCCCCGCGTGGCGCAGATCAAGGCTGCGGGCGCGTCTGTGCTGTGCTGGACCATCCGGTCGCCCGAAGCAGAGGCAAAGGCACGCGAAATTGCGGATAATGTGACGTTCGAGGGTTATCTTGCTTGACGCGCGGCGCGCGCCCTCCAGTTAAAGACCATGGACGGATCAGCAATCGAAATCACCACCCATGCCAGCATCAACGGTATCGCCCCCGCCGACTGGGATGCTTGCGCCTGCCCAGAGGCCACCAGTGGCCGCCCTGTCGACCCGTTCACGACGCACCGGTTTCTCAAGGCGCTGGAGGACAGCTATTCCGTTGGCGCTGGCACCGGCTGGCAGCCACGGTACCTGACCGCGCAACAGGACGGGCAAATCATCGCCGCAGCGCCGCTTTATGCCAAGGGGCATAGTCAGGGCGAATATATCTTTGACCACAACTGGGCGCATGCCTATGAAAACGCAGGCGGGCGATATTACCCGAAACTGCAGATCGCGGTGCCGTTCACGCCAGCCACCGGGCGGCGGTTCCTGACCCGTCCGAGGTTTGAAGCGGTTGGCATGGCCGCGCTGATCCAAGGTGCTGTCCAGATCGCCGCCGACAACAACCTGTCGTCACTGCACGCCACCTTCTGCACCGAAGCCGAGGCGCTAGCAGGCGCCGAAATGGGCCTGCAATCGCGGATCGGGCAGCAGTTTCACTGGGTCAACGACAGCTATGGCGGGTTCGACGATTTTCTGGGCAGCCTGTCCAGCCGCAAGCGCAAGAACATCCGCAAGGAACGTGAAACAGCCCACGGGTTCGGCGGACAGATTGTGGCGCTGACCGGTGACCAGATCCAGCCCGCGCATTGGGATGCGTTCTGGCACTTCTATCAGGACACCGGCAACCGCAAATGGGGCACGCCATATCTGACGCGCAATTTCTTTCACTTCGCGCATCAGACCCTGCGCGATGACATGATGATGGTGCTGGCGATCCGTGACGGGGTGCCTGTCGCGGGGGCGCTGAACTTTATCGGGCGCGACACGTTATATGGCCGGTACTGGGGCTGCACCGAACACCACGCCTGCCTGCATTTCGAACTGTGCTATTATCAGGCCATCGACTTTGCCATCGCGCAGGGTTTGGCACGGGTCGAGGCGGGGGCACAGGGCGAACACAAGCTGGCGCGCGGCTATCTGCCGGTGCCGGTTCATTCGCTGCACTGGTTCGCGGATGCCGGATTCGGCGATGCGATTGCCCGCTATCTGGTGGCCGAACGCGACGCGGTGGATCAGGAAATCGAGGTGCTGACCAGCTACGGTCCGTTCCGCAAAACCGACAGGGAAGAACAACAATGACCGATGCACTGACACAATCCGAGCGCGACAGCGATCTTGCACCTCTTTTGGCCAATGGCTGGCATATGGTGGACGGGCGCGACGCGATCCATAAACAATTCGTGTTGCGCAACTTCATCGAAGCCTTTGGATTCATGACAAAGGTTGCCCTTTGGGCCGAAAAATGGAACCATCACCCCGAATGGTCAAATGTCTATAAAACCGTCGAGGTGACATTGACGACCCATGACGCGGGCGGATTGTCGGCGCTGGATACCAAACTGGGCGCCAAGATGGACGCGCTTGCCGGGGGCTGATTTGGACGGTTTACTGACGACCGAGATTGTCAACGGGCGGACGCTGGCCGATCTTCTGACGCTGGAATTCGTCGTCTCTGTCTTTGGCAGCATTCTGGCCGCGATCCTGATCCTGATCACGGGTTTCGTCATCGGCGGCTGGCTGCGCGGGCGGCTGATGCGCGTGGGCCAGATGAACCGGCATCTGGACGCGACGCTGTTCAGCTTTCTGGGCAATATCATCCGCTATGTCGTTATCGGCTTTGCGTTCCTGTTCGTGCTGAACACCTTCGGGGTGCAAACGACATCCTTTGTCGCGGTCATCGGTGCCGCCGGTCTGGCCATCGGTCTGGCCCTGCAGGGGACGTTGTCCAATATCGCGGCGGGTGTGATGATCGTGTTCTTCCGCCCCGTGAAACTGGGCGATTTCGTCGAGGTGAACGGCCAGATGGGCACGGTGAAGGAAATCAACCTCAACTTCATCGAACTGGCGTCGGTGGCGAATGTGCAGATCATCATTCCCAACAGCCAGGTCTGGGGCAACACGATCGTCAATTATTCCGCCTATGACAGCCGCCGCGCGGAATGGGTGTTCGGGGTCGGCTATGGCGCGGACCTGAAACTGGCCGAGGAAACGATCCGCAGAACGATCCTGTCGGACCCACGGTCACGGACCGAGCCAGAACCATTCATTCAGGTTAACAACCTTGGCGATTTTTCGGTCGATTTTCTGGTGCGCGTCTGGTGTTCCAGCGCCGATTTCTTTCAATATCAGGCCGATATGAAACGGCAGGTGAAAGAGGCGTTGGATGCGGCAGGTGTGGAAATCCCGTTCCCCACACGCAAAGTGCTGAACACGGCGGAATGAAAAGGGCGGCCCCAAGGACCGCCCGTTGTCTTAGCCCAGTTGCGCCAGCAGGGTTTCGCCTGCCGAAATCTCGCACTGGCCGGGGCCAGCTTCTTCGTTTAGGATCTTGACCACGCCATCCTCGACCAGCATCGCGTACCGCTTGGACCGGTTGACAAAGCCCACGGGCGCCGCGCTGAAATCCATGCCGATGGCTGTGGTAAAGGCGCTTTCGGCATCGGCCAGCATGGTGATGCCGGTCTCGATCGCACGGGTGCTTTCGCCCCAGGCCTTCATCACGAACGGATCATTGACCGACACGCAGATGATTTCATCCACGCCTTTGGCCATGAAGGCATCATAAGTGACCATGAAGCTGGGCACATGGGCCGTGGTGCAGGTGCCGGTATAGGCGCCGGGCAGGCCAAAGATCACGACCTTGCGGCCTTTGATCTTGTCGGCCAAGGCCACGGATTCCGGCCCGTTGTCGCCCATCACCAGAAAAGTCGCATCCGGCAGTGTATCGCCTGTCTTGATTGTCATGGCTTTCGCCCCCTGTTCGCGTTGTATCACCGATTGCTTCCCATATAGAGTGCTGCAAAACAAGTGGTGTCACCAAGGGAACAGTTTCATGACGCATGTTGTCGTCGTCGGTGCCGGACAAGCCGGAGCCTCAGTTGTCGCAAAATTGCGCGCCGAAGGATTCGCAGGCGCGATCACCCTGATCGGCGCGGAAAAGGTGCCGCCCTATCAGCGCCCGCCTTTGTCCAAGGCCTATCTGCTGGGCGATATGGCGCAGGAACGGCTGTATCTGCGGCCAACGGGGTTTTACGCCGATCAGGACATCGCCCTGCGGCTGGACACGCGGGTCGTGGCGATTGATCCGGCGGCACAGACCATCACGCTGACCGGCGATGAAAGGCTGGGCTATGACCATCTGGTGCTGGCCACCGGCGCGCATCCACGCACCCTGCCTGCGGCAATCGGCGGGATGCTCGACGGGGTTTATGCGATGCGCGATCTGGCAGATGCCGATGCTTTGGCCCCCGAACTGGTGGCAGGGCGTCAGGTGCTGATCGTCGGCGGCGGCTATATCGGGCTGGAGGCCGCGGCGGTCGCGGCCAAACGCGGGTTGCGCGTGACACTGGTGGAAATGGCAGACCGTATCCTGCAACGCGTGGCGGCACCGCAGACATCGGATTACTTTCGCGCCTTGCACCGCGCCCATGGCGTAACGATCCGCGAAGGTGTCGGGCTCGACCGGCTGCTGGGCGATACCCGTGTGACAGGGGCGCGGCTGACCGACGGCACGGAATTGAGCATTGATTTCGCCATTGTCGGCGCGGGCATCACGCCTGCGACAGTGCTAGCCGGTAGTGCGGGCCTGCATGTGGACAACGGGATCACCACCGACAGCCATGGCCGCACGTCCGATCCGCATATCTGGGCGGCGGGCGATTGTGCGTCCTGCCTGTTTCACGGCAATCGCATCCGGCTCGAAAGCGTTGGCAACGCGATTGATCAGGCCGAGGCCGTGGCACTGAACATCATGGGCCGCGACCTGCCCTACCTGCCCAAACCCTGGTTCTGGTCGGATCAATATGATTGCAAATTGCAGATCGCGGGGCTGAATACGGGCTATACCCATGTCTATCTGCGCAAGGGCGATGCGCCCGGCGTGCAGTCGCACTGGTATTATCGCGGCGCAGACCTGCTGGCGGTGGATGCGATGAACGATCCGCGCAATTACATGATCGGCAAGCGCCTGATCGAGGCGGGCCGCAGCCCTGATCCCGCGCTCATCATCGACCCTGCCACCGACATGAAGGCGCTGCTGGCCGCATGAGGATCATCGCAGGCACCCATCGCGGCACCCGTCTGGCCGATGTCGGCGCGGGCGACGAAGCCGCCCATCTGCGCCCGACCAGCGACCGCGTGCGCGAAAGCCTGTTCAACGTGTTGCAAGGTGGCCGTTTCGGGGATGCCGTGCGCGGGGCGCGGGTGCTGGACCTGTTCGCAGGCACCGGGGCGCTTGGGCTGGAGGCTTTGTCGCGCGGGGCGGTCCATGCGACCTTTGTCGATCACGGCGGTGCGGCACAGGCGCTGATCCGCGCCAATATCGCCAAGCTGCGGCGCGAACGCGACACCCGGCTGATCCCGGCTAGCGCTGTGGCGATCCCAGCAGGCCAGCCTTGCGACCTGGTGTTTCTTGACCCGCCTTACGGTATGGCACTGGGTCATGCCGCGCTCGATGCCGCGCTGCGCCAAGGCTGGATCGCGCCAGCCGCCCTGATCGTCTGGGAAGAAGGGCGCGGACAAGTCGCCCCACAAGGGTTCACGGTGCAGGACCAACGCCGGTATGGCGATACTTTTGTGACGCTGATGCGCCGCGATCAGGCGGGCTGAAGCACCGCCGCAGGGGCGACCCACCAGTTCATATGCGCCACCTGCATCCGGCGCGCGACCTGACGGGCGGTGGCAATATCCTTAACCAGCCCGTAACACGTAGCCCCCGACCCCGACATACCCGCGAAACTGACGGCTGGCAGCGCGCGCAATGCGGCGATGGCATGGGCGATTTCGGGCGCAATGGTTTCGGCGGGGGCTTGCAGGTCGTTGCGCTGTGCCGACAGCCATTGCACGAAACCGTCATAATCGAGGCCCAGAGGCAGATCATCCATGCCGCTGCCATCGCGGCTGGTCAGCGCCTGAAACACCGCCGCCGTCGGGACCTCGACAGGCGGGCGGACCAGCACCAGCGCGCAATCCGGCAGGCGCGGCACATCCGACAGCGTTTCTCCGATGCCCATCATCCGCGTGGGTGCAGGGGCTTGCAGGCAGACGGGGACATCGGCCCCCAAGGCGACCACCTCTGGCGCATTGGCGGGCAAGGGCGGCACGCCCCAGAGTTCCGCCAGCATCGCAAGGGTCAGCGCCGCATCCGACGACCCGCTGCCGATGCCCGCCGCATGCGGCAGATGCTTTTCCAGCGTCAGTGCAGCGCCCATTTCGACCCCGCGCACCCGTTGCAGCACCATGGCCGCCCGCATCATCAGGTTGCTGTCATCATTCGGCACGCCGGGCGAAAACGGCCCGCTGACGGTGATCCGCAGGTCGGCGGAACTCGTCGCGCTGAGCTGATCGCAGACATCGGCAAACACCACCAGAGAATCCAGCAAGTGATAGCCGTCATCGCGGCGGCCGGTGACATGCAGGGTCAGGTTGACCTTGGCCGGGGCTTTGGCCCTAATCGTTGCCACGGGCCAGCCTGATCGGTTCTTTGCCCTCGGCGATCAGCACAAGATCAAGACCGCGATCCAGCTTGTCACGGATGCGCTGCGCATCGGCCTCGGTGGGGTTGAAGGACAAGGCGCGCTGCCATTGAAACCGCGCCTCGATGCTGCGGCCCACGGCCCAATAAGCGTCGCCCAGATGGTCGTTGATGACCGGATCGACCGGTTCCAGCGTCGCCGCGCGTTCAAGGATTTCGACCGCATCGTCATATTGGCCCAGCCGGAACAGCACCCAGCCCAGTGAATCGACGATCGCGCCGTTATCGGGCAAGGCCGCAACAGCGCGTTCGATCATCGCCAGCGCCTCGTCAAGTTTTTCGCCGCGCTCGACCAGTGAATAGCCCAGATAATTGAGAACTTGCGGATTGGCCGGCTGCAAGGCCAGCGCGGCACGGAAATCCGCCTCGGCCTCGGGCCAGAGGTCCAGCTGGTGGTTGGCAATGCCGCGGGCATAAAAGACCACCCATTTGGCGGGAGCGCTCTCGTCATAGAGCGCCAGCGCGCGGGTATAGGCAGCTTTGGCGTCTTCCGGACGGTCAGCCTCGCGCAGCAGATTGCCTTTGGCGGCAAAGACGCGCGGCATGTCGGGATATGCGCGCGCCAAAGCTTCTAGCACCTCGAGCGCGGCGTCGCGCTTGCCGGCGGCGCGCAGCACATCGGCACGCCCCAGCTCTGCCGATGCAAAGGCCGGATCGTCGCGCGCGACCCCCGTATAGGCGGCATTGGCCAGATCATATTGCCCCAGATCTTCCAGCAAGCCAGCGGTCATCAGCACCGCTGGCGTATCGTCGGGTGCAAGCGCTGTCGCGGCACGCGCGAACAGCAGGGTAAAGGTGTCGGGCGTATCGGTCTGCATCAACCCCGCCACGGTGATATAGACCTCTGCCAGCCCGGCCTGGGGGGTCGGCACGGCGGCAAAAGGCACGGCTTGGCCCGATACCAATGCGGCGCGCAGCGCGGCGACCGCTGCATCGGGCTGCGTGCCGAATATATCGTCAAGCAAGGCCAGCGCCTGCGGATTGCGGCCAAGCTGGCTGAGGATCTCGATATGGGCAATGGCGCTTTTGCGGCTGTATTGCATATCGGGCCGGGCGGAAAACAGCGCCTCGGCCCCGTCGAAATCACCAACCGATGCAAGGGCATAGGCCTTGTGGGTGATCCCGTACGTCGTCATGTTGTCGGTTTCGATGACCTGATCGAACTGGGCCAGCGCACGGCGGATATTGCCACTGCCCATATGCGCCCAGCCCTGCGTCAACCCATCAACAAGCGGGCCAACGGACCGTCCGCTTTCCAGCGCCTCGAAGATGCCGTACCAATTGCCCGTCTTGGCATCGGCGACATTGATGACAAGATCGGCAATCTGGCTGGGCAGGCGACGGCGCACCATGTCGCGGGCCATCACCTCGGCCTTGTCGAAATCGCCCAGCGCCACGAAAGATGTCAGCGTGCTTTCCAACAGCACCGGATCGCCCGGATCCGCCTGGAGAGCGGTGCCAAAATACTGCGCGCCCGCTGCAAAATCATTTGCCACTGCCGCCTGCCGGCCGGCCAGATAGGCCCCAAGCTCGGCCTGCGCCACTGCCGGCACCGCCTGCGCGCAAAGACCGGCGATCACGCCAGCAATCAGTGTTTGTCTTCGCACAGTCACGCCTACCTTTCGGGCTTATGGCTTGACGCTAGCCTTTCATCGGAGGTCTTGCAAATCTGCGGGCCTGTCGAACAGCAATAAGTCGCGGATCGCGCACCGATAGGCCCATAAACAAAGAGGCAGGCCCGAAAGCCTGCCATCCCGTCCCGCCCCACTGCCCGGCAGCGCCCGTTTTTGCGGCGCTTTGCGTTATACGAATCCTAAGCGATGAAGTGATTCGCCGTCAAGGGACTGATTCGCCTTAACTGGTCGGCGCGTAGATTTCGCAGATCGGGCTGACGGGGGTCGGGCTGACCAGAAACGGCGTTTCGGGTGGCATCCCGCTTTGTTCAAGCCAGACACCGTTCAGGCAGAAATCCTGCGCATAATTGCCAAGGTTGAAACCGAAACCCGGATTGCCACAATCATTGGCATCGCCGTTGGCGTTCCACGCCTGACTGACCCCCAGCCCCAGTTCATCAGGCGTCAGAAAGGCACCGCGCAGCGGATCAAAATGCAGCTGCCATGTGGCGTCCGCATCGCGCGTCTGCATGTCCCATTTGCCGATCAGCAGACCGTCAAGATAGCCCGCGATCCGAAACTGGGTGACGTCAGCCTCGGTCAACAGCGGCTGCGACAGGGCGACGGGGTTCACCGTCATCTGGCCGGTCATGGTATAGCCGTTGGCACCTTCCCAGCAGAAATAGAAATCAACCGCCTGCGCCTGCGTGCCGATCAATGCGGCGGCGGCGGCCAGTCTGGCGATCATGCCCCGTTTTCCCGCATCACATGACCCGCCAGATACAGCGACCCGCAGATCAGGATGCGCGCCTGCGGATGCGCGGCCCTGATCGCGGTGATCGCGTCCTGCACGCTGGCGGCGGTGCTGGCGGGCAGGCCCACATCCGCAGCAAAGCGGGCGGTGTCTTCGGCGGGGATCGTGTTCGCCTCGCCGGGGATGGACACGGCAGTCAGGCTTTGGGCGATACCGGCCAAGGGGCGCAGATAGCCTGCGATATCCTTGGTGTTCAGCATCCCGCAGATCAGATGCGTGGGGCGCGGCGATTGCGCGCGCAAGGTCGCGGCCAATGCGACGCCAGCGGCAGGGTTATGCCCGCCATCCAGCCACAATTCGGCAGGGGATGCCAGATCGACCAGCGCGCCCTTGGTCAGTTTTTCCATCCGTGCGGGCCAATAGGCGCGGGTGATAGCCGCCTCGCAAGCAGCCTCATCCTTGCCCAGATGGCGCAGTGCTGCGATGGCGGCGCCCGCGTTCATCACCTGATGCGGGCCGGGCAGGTTGGGCAGCGGCAGGTCCAGCAGGCCGCGGTCATCCTGATAGATCAGCCTGTCGCGTTCGGTGCTGACATGCCAATGCTGGCCATACGCCAGCAACGGCGCGCCGTTGCGCGCGGCGACAGCCTCGATCACATCCATGCTTTCGGGGTGCTGCGGACCGACGACGCAAGCCACACCGCGTTTGATGATCCCCGCCTTTTCGCCTGCGATGGCGGCCAGCGTATTGCCCAGATATTGCTGGTGGTCCAGATCGACCGGCGTGATGATCGTCAGCGCGGGCCTTGCCACCACGTTGGTCGCATCCAGCCGCCCGCCCAGCCCGACCTCGAGCAAGGTGTAATCGGCGGGCGTTTCGGCAAAGGCCAGCAGGGCCGCGACGGTGGTGATCTCGAAATAGGTGATCGGGTCGGTGCCATTGGCGTGATAGCAGCGGTCCAGCACGTCGGTCAGCGCGGGTTCTGTGATCAGATCACCCGCCAGCCTGATGCGTTCGTGAAACCGGGCCAGATGCGGTGACGTATAGGCATGCACAACGCTGCCGCCCTGTTCCAGCCCCGCACGAATCATCGCCTGCGTCGACCCTTTGCCATTGGTGCCCGCGACATGGATCACGGGGGGCAGATGGTCCTGCGGATCGCCCACGGCAGACAACAGCCGCCAGACGCGATCCAGCGTCAGGTCGATGACCTTGGGGTGCAAGGCCATCATCCTTTGCAGGATTACGTCAGAACCTTGTGTCACTTGTCAGCGTCCATCATGGCGGGGGTTGGGGTGATGTCGGGGGCTGGCAGATCACCCTTGATCGCCGGGGCCTGTCTGGTCAGCAGGCGCACGATGGTGACCAGCTCATCTTTCAGATCGGTGCGTTTCGTCACCCGGTCCAGCATCCCGTGATCCAGCAGATATTCCGCGCGCTGGAACCCTTCGGGCAGTTTTTCCCCGATGGTCTGTTCAATGACCCGCGCACCGGCAAAGCCGATCAGCGCATTGGGTTCCGCGATCTGGATATCGCCCAGCATGGCATAGGACGCGGTGACCCCCCCCGTGGTCGGATGGGTCAGCACGACGATATAGGGCAAGCCCGCCTCTTTGAGCATCTGCACAGCGATGGTGGTGCGTGGCATCTGCATCAGGCCAAGGATGCCTTCTTGCATCCGCGCGCCACCGGCGGCGGAAAACAGGATCAGCGGGCGCTTGAGCGCGATCGCGCGTTCGGCAGCGGCGACGATGGCATTACCCACAAACATCGACATCGACCCGCCCATGAAGGAAAAGTCCTGCACCGCAACGACAACACCGGTGCGGCCCATGTCACCTTCGGCGACCAGCATCGCGTCTTTTTCGCCAGTTTTCTTGCGCGCTTCCTTGATGCGGTCGGTGTATTTCTTTTGATCGCGGAAATGCAGAGGGTCGGTGACGGGTTCAGGGACAGCCACCTCGACAAAGACGCCGCCATCGAACAAGGCCCGCAGCCGGTCGCGCGCGCCGATCGCCATATGGTGATCGCAGTTGGTGCAGACATTCAGGTTGTCGGCCAGTTCGCGGTGAAACAGCATGGTTCCGCATTCGGGACATTTGGTCCACAGATTCTCGGGCACTTCGCGGCGCGAAAACAACGAATTGATCGTCGGGCGAACGTAATTGGTGATCCAGTTCATGGGCGGGCCTTCTGCTTGACCAAAAACAGATATGACCCTGCGGGTGAAAATGCAATCAGCGCTTGATCGCGATCCGTGCGGCCAACCACATCACGGCCACCCAAAGGGCCAATGTCATGGCCTGAACGATCACCGACGGATCAAGCAAGGTCGCAAGGCTGTAATCAAGGGCTGCAGGGTCTTCATAGGGATAAACGAACAAAGCAAGGCCCGAGGCCGGCCAATCCGCAACCGCGTAAAGCAGCAGCGCAAAGGCGTTATTGGCCAGATGCAGCCCGATGGCGGCCCCCAGATTGCCGGTGCGCGCGGTCAGATCGGCACAGGCTAGCCCCAGCAAGGCCGCCCAGGCTGCCCAGATCAGCCCGTCGGCGGGACCATAGCCATTCGCATAATGCAGCACCCCGAACAGGACCGAGGGAAACACCATCCACACCCAGCGCGATTGCGACAGGCAGGCCAATTGCTGTTGCAGATAGCCGCGAAAGAACATCTCTTCGGTGCCGACTTGGACCAAAAGCGCCAGCAGACCGACAGGCAGCAGCAGCACCCATGCCCCGAGATCACGCATGACTACCGTGTCATCGACCAGCGCAGCGGGCGGGACCAGTTCGATCAGTAGCAAAACCAGCCCGACAGCCCAGAAAACCTGTGTCAGCTTCGCCCATGCAGCCCTGCGACCACCAACCAGCGACCAGAACCCGCGCCCGTGCAAAATAGGCAACAACCCCACAAGGCCAAGGCCCGCGACACCAAAGCTGAAGAATTGCAGCAGCGTACCCAATGCGCCCGTCCCTGCGACATAGGCATCGCGCGCGGCGTCAGGCAAAAGCAGGACCAGACCGACAGGGGACAGCACGAAAATCAGTTCGACCAGCAAGATCATGGTCATCACGCGCCAGATATCCCGCACCGGCCATGCAGGGCGGATGAACGCGGCATGGGCGCGGTAGGGATCATTCATACCTCTGATTACACGCCCAGCCACACCGCCCGCAATGGCGGTTTCGCGCTTGTGTCACTGACGTCCGTTATTTAGACCAAATCCTACAGTTTTTCGGAAAGAGATGTCATGCCTAGCAGCCGTGTCGACAAATCCAGATTGCCCAGCCGCCATGTGACCGAAGGCCCGTCGCGCGCGCCGCACCGGTCCTATTTCTACGCGATGGGTCTGGACGAACATGAGATTGCCCAGCCTTGGGTCGGCGTCGCCACCTGCTGGAACGAGGCGGCCCCTTGCAATATCACGCTGAACCGACAGGCACAGGCCGTCAAGGTCGGCGTCAAGAACGCCAAAGGCACGCCACGCGAATTTACCACGATCACCGTCACCGACGGGATCGCCATGGGGCATGAAGGAATGCGGTCTTCGCTGGCATCCCGCGAAGCCATCGCCGACACGGTCGAACTGACGATGCGCGGCCATTGCTATGACGCGCTGGTCGGTCTTGCAGGCTGCGACAAATCGCTGCCCGGCATGATGATGGCGATGGTGCGGCTGAACGTGCCGTCGGTGTTCATCTATGGCGGGTCGATCCTGCCGGGCCGGTTGAACGGGCAGGACGTGACCGTGCAGGACGTGTTCGAAGCCGTGGGCAAGCATCAGGCAGGCAAAATGACCGATGCGGAACTTGAAATCCTTGAACGTGTCGCCTGTCCCTCTGCCGGGGCCTGTGGCGGGCAATTCACCGCCAACACCATGGCCTGCGTGTCCGAAGCGATTGGTCTGGCGCTGCTCAATTCCTCTGGCGCGCCTGCGCCCTACGAATCGCGCGATCAATATGGTGTCGCTTCGGGCGAGGCCGTGATGCACCTGATCGCCAAGAACATCCGCGCCCGCGATATCGTGACGCGCAAATCGCTGGAAAATGCCGCGCGCATCGTAGCCTGCACAGGCGGGTCCACCAATGCCGGTCTGCACCTGCCTGCCATCGCGGCAGAGGCGGGGATCGATTTCGATCTGTCCGATGTCTGCGAGATTTTCCGCGACACACCCTATTTCGTCGATCTCAAACCGGGCGGCAAATATGTGGCCAAGGATCTTTACGAAGCAGGCGGCGTGCCTGTCGTTCTCAAGGAACTGCGCAAGGCCGGTCTGATCCACGAAGATTGCATGACAGCGACAGGCCGCGTGATCGGTGAAGAACTCGACATGATCAAGGGTGAGGCGGACAACCGCGTCATCTATTCCGTCGCCAATCCAATCACGAAAACCGGTGGTGTCGTCGGGCTGAAAGGCAACCTTGCCCCAGAAGGCGCGATTGTGAAGGTCGCGGGCATGTCCGAGGAAGAACAGCTGTTCACCGGCCCTGCCCGCGTGTTCGAATGCGAAGAAGACGCGTTCGAGGCCGTGAAAGCCCGCCAATATGAAGAAGGCGAAGTCATCGTTATCCGCAACGAAGGCCCCAGAGGCGGCCCCGGTATGCGCGAAATGCTGTCCACCACCGCCGCTCTGTCGGGCCAAGGCATGGGCAAAAAGGTCGCGCTGATCACCGACGGCCGCTTTTCAGGTGCGACACGCGGGTTCTGCGTGGGTCACGTCGGCCCAGAGGCCGCGCAGGGCGGCCCCATCGCGCTGTTGAAAGACGGCGACATGATCACGCTGAACGCGCGCACCGGCGAATTGTCGGTGGCGCTGACCGATGCCGAACTGGAAGACCGGCGCAAAAACTGGGCCGGCCCGCGCGAAACCATCTATGCCTCGGGTGCCTTGTGGAAATATGCGCAGCTGGTCGGGTCCACCCGTCTGGGCGCGCTGACCCATCCGGGTGCGAAGGGCGAAAAACACATCTATATGGATCTGTAAGGCATGTTCAGACGCGCCATCGCCTTGGTCGGGATCGCGGCACTTGCCGCCTGCGATCCTGTCGGCGTGGCGCAACCTGTCGCGCTGCTGACCGGCGATCTGGTGGTCACGCCGCCAGCGGGCTATTGCGCTGATCCGGTGTCCAGCCGCCTGCGCGCCGGTTTCGCGGTCTTTGCACCCTGTGTCACGCTGGGCACCGATGCGCCGGTGCCGTCCATCATTGGCGTGGCGATTGTGCAGGCGGGGGATACGGGGTCGGCCATGGTCACCAGCGGCGAAACCGGCCTGCGCGATTTTCTGACCAGCCCGCAAGGCGCAGGGCTGCTAAGCAAGGGCAGCGGCGCAACGATCAGTGTGATTTCATCGCAGACGTCAGGCGGGCGCGTGATCGTCCATTTCCGCGATACGGCTGCACCCCCTATGGACGGGCTTGGCCCCGACGAATGGCGCGCCTTTACCGATATTGGCGGCCGGCTTGTCACGGTGTCGGTGCGCGGGCTGGATGACGCGCCATTGTCGGCGGCGCGTGGTGATGCCTTGCTGGATCAGGTCCTGCGCGGCCTGTCAGCGCCGCAAACCACGCCATAGACCGACCGCCGGAAAGGATCACCAAGCGATGCCAATCACGCCACAGGGTTTGCTGGGTCGGCTGTTTCACAAAGGCGCGCTGGCGCGGTGGCGCACAGCAGCAAGGCGCGCGGGCAAGACAGACCTGATCGCGCTGCGCGCGCAACGCTATCAGGCGCGCCAGTTGAAATCGGCGTTGCTGGACCTGTGCCATCAAGCCGACGACAGGCTGGCCCTGCCGCTGATCGGGTCCGACAGCTTTGCCCGGCCAGTCGGGACGGATTGGGCATGGCGGCCCGCAGTCTGGCGGCGGCAGCTGGATACACCCGGGCGTGCACCAGTGCGTGACGCGACGCGGATCGGGGAAGACATCAGCATCTTTCACGATTGCCCGCGATCACAAATCACTGTCCGACAGATTCGGAACCTGCGTGATATTGATGGTTCACCTTTTTCTTTGTCTATGGAAGTGTTCCATTTTGATGGAAGCTATCTGTCGCTGGTCCTTGACCTGCCTGCGGCCAGTTGCGCGGGCTTGCGCAAGCAGCATGTCATCGCGCTCACGGCCATGGTCGAGGCGGAACAGCCCATCGGCATCTTTGTGCGGCTGAACCTGCGCAATGGTCCCAATACCGAACAGATCCTGCTGCCGCTGCCGCAGACCGGCGCGCCATCGACGGTCGCCTTCGATCTTGCCTATACCCAGCTGAACGAACAGCGGGCAGAGCATATCTGGATCGACCTGATGTTCGACAATCCGGCGATGAACTGCGTCACCCTGCGCGATCTGACCATCTGCCGCTATCCGCGCGCGCAAGTTTGAAAGGTGTTTCATGTCCCATCCGGTTTTGACAGGATCGCAATTACGCGCAGGCATCTGGGAATTCGCCGTTACCTGCACGGCGACACCCGACCTGATCGCCAGCCATGAAGGACAGGTGCTGCCAACTCTGCGTTGCACCAAAGGGTCAGGGCCAGATCGCTGGCAATGAAGCCTGCCTGTGCCCGCCGCGATCCTGAACGACGGGTTGCAGACCATCGTGATCCGCAGCGCGGACGGCATCACCATCGGCAGTCTGGCCATCCTGTCGGGCGCGGCGCTGGCCGATGACATCCGCGCGGAAATTGGCCTTTTGCGCTGCGAACTCGACCTGCTGAAAGCGGCCTTCCGCCAGCAACATCATCGCAAAACGGATTAAGCCGCGTACGTTTTCGCGCTGATGATCCATCTGGCGATGTGACGCCACGTTGGGCGTGACGCGGCGGGCAGCTTTGGCCATTCTTTGCCTAACCAGAGAGGCCCGCCATGACGCAGTATCCACATCTTCTTGCACCGCTTGATCTGGGCTTTACCACGCTCAAGAACCGCGTGCTCATGGGGTCGATGCATACCGGTCTGGAAGAAACCGGCGACTGGAACCGCGTTGCCGCATTCTATGCCACCCGCGCCCGCGGCGGTGTCGCGCTGATGGTCACCGGCGGCATGGCCCCCAACCCCGAAGGCGGGGTTTTTCCGGGTGCGGCGGGGCTTTATACCGACACCGACATCGCCAACCACCGGATCGTGACGACCCGCGTCCATGATGCAGGCGGCAAGATCGCGATGCAGATCCTGCATGCGGGCCGCTATGCCTATGGGCCCAAATGTGTCGCACCTTCTGCGATCAAATCCCCGATTTCGCCCTTCGCGCCGCAGGAATTGGACGAGGACGGGATCGAAAAGCAGATCAGCGACATCGTCACCGCCGCCACACGCGCCCGCGCCGCAGGCTATGACGGGGTCGAGGTGATGGGATCGGAAGGCTATTTCATCAACCAGTTTCTGGTGACCCATACCAACAAGCGCACCGACCGCTGGGGCGGGTCCTATGAAAACCGGATGCGCCTGCCGGTCGAGGTGGTGCGCCGCGTGCGTGCCGCCGTTGGCCCCGATTTCATCGTGATCTACCGGTTGTCGATGATCGACCTGATCCCCAACGGGTCCAGTTGGGCCGAGGTCGTCCAGCTTGCCCGCGCGATCGAGGATGCAGGGGCGACCATCCTCAACACCGGCATCGGCTGGCATGAGGCGCGGATACCCACCATCGCCACATCCGTGCCGCGCCGCGCCTTTGCATGGGTCACCCGCAAATTGATGGGCGAAGTGTCGATCCCGATCATCACATCGAACCGGATCAACACGCCCGACGTGGCGGAATCCGTGCTGGCCGAAGGCTGCGCCGATATGGTCAGCATGGCCCGGCCTTTCCTGGCCGATCCCGATTTCGTGGCCAAGGCCGCGGCGGGCAAGGCCGCCGAAATCACGCCCTGCATTGCCTGCAATCAGGCCTGCCTTGATCACACATTCAGCGGCAAACTGTCGTCCTGTCTGGTCAATCCGCGCGCCTGCCATGAAACCGAACTAACCATTGCGCCCAGCGCTATGCCAAAGAAGGTCGCCGTCATCGGCGCTGGCCCTGCGGGCCTGTCCGCCGCCCTGACCGCCGCAGAGCGCGGGCATCGTGTCACGCTGTTTGACAAATCAGACCGGATCGGCGGGCAGTTGAACCTTGCCAAACAGGTCCCCGGCAAAGAGGAGTTCTGGGGCCTTGTCGATTACTACGACACGATGGTCGCCAAGGCAGGTATTACACTGGCGCTGGGCCGTGTCGCGACGCCGGATGATCTGGCCGGTTTCGACGAGATCGTGATTGCAACAGGCGTGCTGCCGCGCGATCCGGCGATCCCGGGGCAGGATGGCCCCAATGTGGTGTCCTATATCGACGTGCTGCGCGGCGCGGCCACGGTCGGCGACAAGGTCGCCATCATCGGGGCGGGCGGGATCGGGTTCGATGTGGCGGAATTTCTGGTGACCGACCACAGCCCGACAGACCATCTGCCCGACTGGTTGCAGGAATGGGGCGTTGGCGACCCCGCCGAGGTGCGCGGCGGCCTGCGCGCAGAAGGCCCACAGCCCGATGCACCGGTGCGGCAAGTGACGCTGTTGCAGCGCAAGGCCGAAAAGCTGGGCAAGCGGCTGGGCAAGACAACAGGCTGGATTCACCGCGCGGGCCTGCAGATGAAGAATGTGCAGATGATCGGCGGCGTTAATTACGACCGGATCGATGCGGATGGCCTGCATATCAGCCACGGTGCGGATCACAGCGACCCCAAACTCATCGCGGCCGATACGATCGTACTTTGCGCGGGGCAGGTGCCCGAACGCGGCCTTGCCGACCAACTGATCGCAGCAGGGCAAAACGTGCATGTGATCGGCGGCGCGGATGTCGCGGCTGAACTTGACGCGAAACGCGCCATCGACCAAGGCACACGGCTGGCGGCGATGCTTTAGCGCCACAGAGCCACAGCCAAGCCCGTAGTGAATACCCTTAAATCCGCAGGGGTCTTTGCGGTTTTCTGTTTCCAGATTGTCACCAAAGGCGATCTCTTCCCCCATATTGTCAGGCATTTGTCCCATTCCTGCCTGAATTGGGGGGCAGGACTGTCTGAATGGCACAAGTAAGTTGGAAGTCGGGAATGGATCGCCTTACAGAAATGGAAGCCTTTGCAACGGTGGTTGACCAGGGTGGCTTTACCGATGCGGCGAAAAAGATGGGGATTTCCAAATCGGCCGTGTCCAAACATGTGTCCGCGCTAGAGGCGCGACTGGGCGCGCGGCTTTTGAACCGGACCACCCGCCGTGTCAGCCCCACGGAAATCGGGCTGGCCTATTACGACCGCGCGCGCCGTGTGCTGAACGATGCAGGCGAAGCCGATGCGCTGGTCACATCCATGCAGACAGCACCTTCGGGGTTGTTGCGGATCAGCGTGGCCACCGATTTCGGGGTGAATCACCTGTCGCAGGTTCTGGGCGCATTTCTGGGCGCCTATCCCGAAATCACCGTGAACATGGTGCTGAACAACCGCTATGTGGAACTGATCTCGGAAGGGTTCGACATGGCGGTGCGGATTGGTGAGCTTGAAGACAGCACCTTGCGCGCGCACAAACTGACCGAAACCACACGACGCATGATCGCAAGCCCCGACTATTTCACACAATACGGCCGTCCCAACAAAATCGACGATCTGAACAATCACAAGTTGCTGCATTATTCCAACCAGGCCAATTCCGCGGTCTGGAAACTGACCGCGCCATCGGGCGAAAGGCGGCAGGTCCGCACGGCCGGCTGGCTGACGGTGAATGACGGGCAATCGCTGCTGAACGCCTGTATCGGCGGGCTTGGCATCGCCTATCTGCCCAGTTTTTTATATGCCGACGCCATGCGCAAAGGTCTGGTCGCAGAGGCGATCCCTGACTTGCCAATTGAAACCCAGGGGATTTTTGCCGTGTACCCGCAAGGGCATTTCACGCAGCCCAAAGTCCGTGCTTTCGTCGATTTTCTGTCACGCACATTCGCCGGGAAGGGCCCCGATCGCTGGTAGCAGCGCCAAGCCTGATGTGATCAACCATCTGTTAATCCGTGTCGGATAAGCTACGCCTGTCGGTCGAGGGGCGCTTATGGAAAAGTTGATCAAGCTGCTCGCACCCCGCAACCGGCTGGGCGTGGTCATGCGTGTGCTGTTGTTTACGGCCGCGCTGTCCTTGGCCAATATGGCGTTTGCGGTCACTATCGCGCCGATTCTGCCGGATGTTCCGTTCGTCTATAATATTGCGAGGGCGGTCTTTGTCGCTATGCCGTTGCTATGGTTGCTGTTCGGGGTGATGCTGTATCAGGCAAAGCTGCAACGCCGGCTGTCATTCATGTCGCGCAAGGATTGGCTGACCGGGATGAACAACAGGCGGACCTTCTTTGACCTGGCCAGCATGCGAAGCCAACAATGCAAAACAGGCATTTTGTTGATGCTTGATGCGGATCACTTCAAGCAGATCAACGACACTTATGGCCATCAGGCTGGTGATATATGTTTGAAAGCAATTTCTTACACGCTCTCGCGCAACCTGCGTTTGGGCGATGTCAGCGGTCGTATTGGGGGCGAGGAATTTGCCATCCTTCTGGCTGATACAAAGCCCGACCACGCCCGCGTGATTGGTGAACGCCTTACCAAACCCATTCCGTTTCGCGTCGGACCTGCGCATCTGACTGTCACGCTATCAATCGGCGCGGTCATTACCTCGCCCCAGACGCCATTGGAGGTTTCGCTCAGCCTTGCGGACAAGGCTTTGTATCAAGCCAAATCAGAAGGCCGCGCGCGCGTGGTATTTGCAGAGCCTGTTTTTGACAGCAGCCAGATTCGGCTGGCTCAGTGATCGCGCTAATCCGTCGATGTGACGATGACTTCGACCCGCCGGTTAGCATCGCGTCCCGTTTCCGTCTGATTCGACGCAATCGGCGCAAGATAACCCATACCTTCGGCCGCCAGCTGACGCCTGTTAACGCCGTGCCCGGTGACAAGCCGGTCCAGAACGGACCGCGCACGGCGCTGTGACAGCGCGATGTTGATGTCCAGCGCACCGGCAGAATCGGTATGGCCGACCAGCGCAACCGACCTATCGGGATAGGCGGCAAGATAGGCAGCCAGTTCGGCCAGGGATGCGAATGCGGCGTCGCTTAATTCGGCAGAGCCTATCGTGAAATCCAGATCGTGCAGGATCGCGTGCCCCACATCATCCAATTGCTGCGCAAGGCTGCCATTGGCCTGCCCGACCGGCGCAGCTGTCGCCGTGGCCAAAGGATGCATATCCAAGCCCATGGGGCCGATCCGCGTGATCTGCACAAAACTGGCATCGGCCATCCGGCTGACCACCAGCGTCAGATATTCCCGCCCTTCCGCTGTTGTGCGTTCCGCAGCAAGATACCTGAAATCGCCAATATTCACCTGCATTTCCGGTGGCGGCAAGGTCTCGATCGCAAAGCGAAAGTCGAACCCACCGCAGGCCTCGGTCTGGCATTCGAACAGGATCTGAAACCGCCCAGCGCGCAATTGGTCGCGCAACGGGCGCAGCAATGCCAATGTGGTCAAGGACTGCGTCGCAATCCGCCATGCCTGCCGCGTCACATGGCCTTCGACCGGCATGGTCGGCACCGCCCCATTGGCCCAGATACCTGTCGGCAGGGCATAGCTGTCCAGACGCGGATCGTCTTGGGCCTGCAACATGGCATCAGTCGGAAGCTCCAGCACCTGCGCCTGCGCCGCCATACCCCAAAGCGCAAGCAATCCTGCCGCCAGTCGGATCATCGGGCCTGCGCGTGATAGGCGTCGTTCGGGCGCATATCAGTTGCCGAGGCGATCCGGTTGGTCATGTTGAAAAACCCAGCCACGGCCGCGATATCCCAGATGTCACGATCCGAAAACCCGACCTGCCGCAGCGCGTCACGGTCCTTTTCGGTGATCGTCCCGCTGGCCAGCGTCATGGTTTCGGCAAAGAGCAGCATCGCCGCCTGGCGCGCATCCAGCGGGGCCACCCGCCAGTTCATCACCAGCATCTCGCCCAAGGCCGGATCGCCAGACAGCTGCCGCACTGCCGCCCCATGCGCCGTCAGGCAGTAATAACATTTATTGGCCGACGACACCGCGACCGCGATCATTTCGCGTTCCAGCTTGGACAGGCCGGACGGGGCCAGCATCACGTCATTATATAGCGCGGTAAAGGCGTTCAGCTTGTCGATATCAAAGGCATAGGCGCGCAGGACATTCGGCACAAAACCCAGCTTTTCCTGACAGATGTAAAAGTATTTCTGCGTCGGCTCCGGCAGCGGATCAACCATCGGCAAATCAAGGGCGGTCGGTTGGTCGGTCAAGGTTCTTCTCCGGCATGATGCGATTATGATACTGTCCCACAACCGCCATCCCGAGGGAAGCATAGAGCGTGTTGGCGGCGGTATTCGCATGCGTCGCGACCAAAGTCAGCCAGCGCGCACCCTGCCCCCGCGCCCAGAAGGCGCTGGCGACCATCATGTGCCGCGCCAATCCTTGCCTGCGATGCGCCGGCGCGATTTCGACCGCATGCACCATGGCGCAATCCCCGTGGATAGCGGCGAACAGGGTGCCTGCTGGCCGGTCGCGCAGCCGCCCGAGGATCGTGGTTTTCGGCATCGGCGCACGGTCCATGATGGCAAGCCTGCCTGCGTTGATCCCGCCTGCGGCCCAAATCTCGACCTGCGCGGCAAGCGGTGGCCAGACCTCGAAAGTGGTCACGGGGGGCGGGCGCTGGGTGGCGATATGGTCCACGGCGGCGGCATGGATATTGACGGGATCCTTGATCAGATAGCCGCGCTGCGCCAGCGCGTCATCCAATGCGCCCTCGCCTGCGCGAATCATGAACAGTGGCGTCTGCCCTGCCGTGCGCATGGTGGTGGCTGCCAACGTGATATCGTCATCCGTCCACGGCCCCTGCGCCGTAGCGGCACAAACGCGGCTGCTGTTGCTGGCGTCCAGCCGGATCGTCCAAGGCCCGACATTGCGCTGCGCCTCGGGCGGCCAGGTGCCTGCGATCACGTGATAGCACTGCTGCGCAGATGGCAGGCTCATGCGGCGAACAGGTCTTGCAGACGCGCAAAGGCGGCTTCGACCGAGGCCTGATCCGCGCCCCGGATCACAAGGTTCGCGCCGTAAACACCGTTGCGCTGGAATGGATAGGACCCGACCGACAGATCGGGATGATCGGCGGCAAACGCACCCAAGGGCCCGGCGATATCCCCCTCGCCGCGGATCACCTCGAGCGTGCGGGACAAAAGCGGCGCGCCACCCGTCAGGGTCGGCAGGACGCTGGCGACCATCGCCTGAAACACCATCGGCACGCCCGCCATCACATGCACATTGCGGATGCTGAACCCCGGTGCGGTGCTGACGGGATTGTCGATCAACGTGGCACGCGCGGGGATGCGGGCCATGCGCAAACGGGCCTCGTTCAAGTCTTGCCCCGACCGGTCGTAATGCGCCTGCAACAAGGCGCGCGCATCATCGCGCACGTCAATCGTGTCGCCAAAGGCGGCGGCAATGCAATCGGCGGTGATGTCATCATGCGTCGGCCCGATGCCGCCACTGGTGAACACATGATCATATTCCACCGACAGTGCCTGCACGGCGGCGATGATCGCGGGGGCATGGTCACTGACGATGCGAACTTCGCACAGATCGATCCCGATCTCGGTCAGCCGCCCCGCCAGATGGTACATGTTGGCATCGCGGGTCCGGCCCGAAAGAATTTCGTCGCCGATCACCAGCATGGCGGCAGTGGGGTTGGGCATGTGTCGTCTCCTGTGAAGTCACCTGCTTATAGATCGTGGCACGCGCTTTGCCATGCCCTAGAACTTTGGCATGACTTCCCATATATCGACCCGCATATGGCAAAGGATACGCGACGTGGACACCAACAAAGGCCGCATGACCAAAGACGGCATCCGGATTTATGAACCCGCCGATTTCGACGGCATGGCCAAGGCCGGCGCGCTGGCGGCGATGATCCTTGACGAGATAGCAGGGCATGTGACCCCCGGCCAGACCACAGGTGAACTGGACCGCCTGATCACCCAGATGGTCAGCGACGCCGGTGCGATATCCGCGACCATCGGCTATAAAGGTTATCAGCACGCCAGCTGCATTTCGGTCAATCATGTCGTCTGCCACGGCATTCCCGGCGACAAGGTGTTAAAGGACGGCGATATCCTGAACATCGACGTCACCGTCATCGTGGATGGCTGGTATGGCGACACCAGCCGGATGTATGTCGCAGGCAGCGTATCGCGCAAGGCCGAACGGCTGATCGACGTGACCCATGCTGCCTTGATGAAAGGCATCGCCGCCGCCAAGCCCGGCAATACCTTTGGCGACATCGGCCATGCGATCCAGACCTATGCCGAAAGCCACCGCATGTCCGTCGTGCGCGATTTCTGCGGGCATGGGCTGGGCCGCGTGTTCCATGCCCCGCCCAATGTGCTGCATTACGGGCGCGCGGGCACGGGGGCCGTGCTGGAAGAAGGCATGTTCTTTACCATAGAGCCGATGATCAACCTTGGCCGCCCCGAAACCAAGGTGCTGGCCGATGACTGGACCGCCGTGACACGCGATAAATCATTGTCGGCGCAGTTCGAACATTCGGTGGGGATCACCGCTGACGGGTGCCAGATCTTTACCACATCGCCCAAGGGGCTGTTCCACCCGACCTATCCCGTCTAGCCGATGGGGCACCGGTTCTGGCCTTGGCTTGTCCTGATCGTGTCACTGGCCCTTGCGGGCCTGTCGATCATCCGTCTGGAACAGGCAGGCGCGGGGCTGGTCACATCCGAACTGGCCGTGGGCGAAACGCCCGTCACCGTGGTATCCCGGCCAGATGTGACCGACGCCCCCGTCGTCGTGATCGCCCATGGCTTTGCCGGATCACGCCAGTTGATGATCGGTTTCGCGCAAACGCTGGCGCAGGCAGGTTACATCGTTGCCAGCTATGATCTGGAAGGACACGGGCGCAATCCGGTGCCGATGTCGGGCGATGTGGCATCGGTCGATGGCACCACGCGGCTCTTGGTCGCGGAACTGGGCCGTGTGATCGACGCAAGCTTGGGCGTGCGCGGCGCGAACGGGCAATTGGCGCTGCTGGGTCATTCGATGGCCTCCGACATCATTCTGCGCCAAGCCATCGCCGACAGCCGCGTGGATGCGACCGTGGCCATATCCATGTTTTCGACCGCAGTGACGGCGGATACGCCCGCCAATCTGCTGGTGATCAACGGCGCATGGGAAACCGCATTGGCGGCCGAGGCGTTGCGCGTCCTGCGGTTGACCGACCCTGACGCGACATTTGACCAGACCTTGGGCGATCCTGCGGCAGGGACAGGGCGGCGCGCGGTGCTGGCCCCGTCGGTGGAACATGTCGGCGTGCTTTATGCCCCGACCAGCATGGTTGAGACACGCAACTGGCTGAACGCGGTATTCGCCCGCCCGCAGGATACGCCCGTCGCCGCGCGCGGTGGCTGGATCGCGCTGCTGATCGTCAGTGTGACGGCACTGGCATGGCCCTTGGCGCGCCTTGCGCGGCCTTTGCGCGCGGCCACACCGCCTGTGCGCCTGCCACGCGGTGCGTTCTGGGCTGCCACCTTGGTGCCGACGATCCTGACGCCGCTGATCCTGTATCCGTTCGAGATCGGGTTTCTGCCTGTGCTGGTCGCGGATTACCTTGCGCTGCATTTCGCGCTGTTCGGGGGGATTGGCCTATTGTTCCTTGGCCGCGCGGGGGCCTTGCGTTGGGACACGACAGGATTGCTGCTGGCGCTGCCGATCGCGGTGTTCTGCATCGGTATCTTCGGGGGTATGCTGGATATCTATGTGGCCTCCTTTTTCGCCATCGATGCGCGGATATGGATCATCATTGCCATCGCGGCGGGGGCGGTGCCGTTCATGCTGGCCGATGCCTATCTGACCGAGGCAGGCAACGCGCCCTTGTGGCGGGTGCTGGTGGTGCGCACCAATGCGCTGGTCTCGCTTGGGATTGCCACGGCGCTCGATATCGAGGGGCTGTTTTTCCTGCTGCTGATCCTGCCGATCATCTTGTTGTTCTTTGTGCTGTTCGGCACATTGGGCGGCTGGATCGGGCGGGCAACGCAGCGGCCCGTCGCGGCGGGCGTGGGCCTTGGCCTGTTTCTGGGCTGGGCCTTGGGCATGACATTTCCGCTTTTCGCAGTGTGATCTTGCAATCGCGGGTCACAATGTTAACTTTATTGCGTTGCTAGCGGCGACACCTTTCCCCCCATTATCATGAAAGGATGCACGCGATGCGCCTGATCTCCCATGCCACGCTGGCCTTGCTGGCACTGACGACACCCGCCTTTGCCCAAGAGGTCACATTGCGGTTCCAGCACTTTGTTGCCCCTGCCAGTGCCAATCCGACCTATTTCATGCAGCCTTGGGCCGACGCGATTGCCGAACAATCCGGCGGGCGGATCAAGGTCGAAATCTATCCGTTCATGCAATTGGGCGGGTCGGCCACCAACCAATACGACCTGATCCGCGACGGCGCGATCGATGGCGGCTGGGTGATCCCCGGCTATCAGCCCAACCGTTTCCCCGAGGCCGAGGCGCTGGAACTGCCCTTCATGACCACCAAATCGGCGGAAGAGGCGAGCGCGGCGGCCTGGGCTTTTACCCAAGACCACCTGCTGGATGATTTTGCCGATGTGCACATCATCGCCGCCCACATGCACGGCCCCGGTATTTTGCACAAACGCGGGGATGCCCCCGCGACCATCGCAGATTTCGCCGGGCTGAAACTGCGCGGCCCGTCGCGCACAGCGACCCTGTTGCTGGAAGAACTGGGCGCATCGCCCGTCGGCATGCCCGTGCCACAATTCCCCGAAGCGATTGCGCGCGGTGTCGTCGATGGCGGGGTGATCCCCTGGGAACAGGCCCCGTCGCTGAAACTGGATGAATTGACCGACAGCCATACCGATGTGGCGGGGGACCGGTCGCTTTATAACCTTTATTTCCTGTGGGCGATGAACAAGGCGACCTATGACGCGCTGCCCGATGATCTGCGCGCGGTGATCGACGCCAATTCCGGCCTGATGGCCAGCCGCTGGGCCGGCCGCGCCCATGATACCGGCGATGCCCTAGGCCGCGATGTGATGGCGGCCAGCGGCAATGTGATTGCGGAACTTTCGGCGGAACAGACCGCAGCAATCATGGCCATTGGTGCCGGTGTCACCAGCCGCTGGATCACGGAGATGAATACCAAAGGCTATGATGGTGCGGCGCTGGTCGCAGCGGCGCAGCTGGCGGTCGAGGCAAATATCGGGGAATGAAGAAAGGGGCGCTGCCCCTCCCCCGGATTGCATCCGGGGTTCACCCCGGAGTATTTGTGGAAATAAGAAATGCGCGGTGTCAGGTCAGCCGGGCGACGACATAATCGGCCAGATCGACCAGCATGGTTTTCAGCGCATGGTCGGGGATGACGCCCAGCGCATCCTTGGCCTTGGCCGCCCAAGCAATCGCATCCTGACGGGTGCTTTCCAGCGTGCCGTGCCGGTGCAGCAGGGCAATCGCGTGATCCAGATCATCATCTTGCTGACGGCCCTTTTGGATCGTCCGTTCCCAAAAGGCGCGTTCATCGGCATCCGCAGCCGCGACCGCGCGGATCACCGGCAGGGTCAGTTTGCGTTCGCGGAAATCGTCGCCCACATTCTTGCCGGTGGCCTTGGTGCCGCCGTAATCCAAAAGGTCATCGACGATCTGGAACGATATGCCCAAGGCATCGCCATAATCGAACAAGGCCTGTTTGGTGGCGGCATCCTGTCCTGCAATCTCGCCGCCCACTTCCATGGCGGCGGAAAACAGGGCGGCGGTCTTGCCACGCACGACCTTGATGTAGATGTCCTCAGTCGTGGCCAGATCGGCGGCGGCGGTCAGTTGCAGCACCTCGCCTTCGGCGATCGTGGCCGAGGCATTGGCGAGGATATCGAGCACCCGCAATGATCCGGTTTCGACCATCAACTGGAACGACCGCGCGAACAGGTAATCGCCGACCAGCACGCTGGATGTATTGTCCCACAAAAGGTTCGCCGTGGGCCGCCCGCGCCGCTGGCTGCTTTCGTCGACGACATCGTCATGCAGCAGGGTCGCGGTGTGGATGAATTCCACCGTTGCCGCCAGATGGATATGGTAAGGCCCGTCATAGCCGCACATCCGCGCGGCAGCCAAGGTCAGCATCGGGCGCAGGCGTTTGCCGCCCGCCTCGACCAGATGGGCGGTGACTTGCGGGATGCGCGGGGCGTGTTCAGAGGCCATGCGGTCGCGGATCATCGCATTGACCGCGCTCAGGTCATCCGCCAAGGCGGCCGCCAATTGTTCATGTGGTTTGGTGGCGGCGTGATCAAGGCTCATGCAAGGTTCCGTCATGTGAATGGACAAGGGCGGAGCGCCGCCGTAATCCTTGGGTATGAAAGAGCTTTTACGCACCAATGACGTCACCGTCATCGCCTTTGCAACCGCCCTGTTGGACGCGGAAGGTATAGACTGGTTCACCTTCGACGACAATATGAGCATCATGGAAGGCAGCATTGGCATCATGCCGCGCCGCCTGATGGTGCATGACCGCGACCTGTTCATGGCCGAAGCCGTGATGCGCGATGGCGAGATTGATCTGGGGCGTGACTGAGGATGTGACCTGTGACGCCTTTCTGGGCGGGCGTTTGCAGATTTTGCAGCCGCGCCACGGCTATCGCGCGGGTGTCGATCCCGTGCTGCTGGCCGCCAGTATCGCCGCGCGCGCGGGCCAGTCGGTGCTGGAACTGGGCTGTGGGGTTGGGACTGCGGCCCTGTGTCTGGGGCGGCGGGTGCCGGGGCTGACGCTGACTGGCGTCGAAGTGCAGCCTGACTACGCCAATCTGGCGCGGCGCAATGCCGCTGCGAATGATCTGCCGTTGCAGGTGATCACCGCCGATCTGCGCGCGCTGCCTGCGAACCTGCGCCAGAGGCGATTCGATCATGTCATCATGAACCCGCCCTATTTCGACCGTGACACCGGCACGGCCGCCACAGACCCCGGCCGCGATACCGCACTGGGGGGCGACACGCCCTTGGCCGATTGGCTCGACATCGGCGCGCGGCGGCTTGCGCCCAAAGGCTATTTGACGCTGATCCAGCGGATCGAACGCCTGCCAGAGGTTCTGTCAGCCCTGCAAGGGCGGCTGGGGTCGGTGGTGGTATTGCCCATCGCGGGGCGAACCGCGCGTGCGCCAGGGCTGTTCATCCTGCGCGCCAGACAGGAAGGGCGCGCACCGTTCTGCCTGCTGCCCGCGCTGGAAACGCACATAGGCAACGCGCATGACGGCGACAAGGACAGCTATACCCCGCTGGTCGGCGCTATTTTACGCAACGGCGCTGATCTGCCCATGGGCCGTTAATGTTTTGGCAAGTTCTGGCTGGTGAAATGCAAATTGGGGAAATTGCTGCACTGCCGCGTGACAGACAGGCGGAAACGTGTTGCAATTCCGTTACGTTTAACCAGCAGGAGGAAGATCATGAGCTTGAGTTCGCATTTGCAGGAACTGAAGAAAAAGCACCAAACCCTCTCGGACCATGTCGAGGTGATGCAACGCGCACCCGGCGTTGATGATCTTGAGCTGGCAAAACTCAAGAAGAAAAAGTTGCAGATCAAGGAGGAAATCACCCGTCTTGCAACGCATTGAATAGAGGCTGATGCCGGCCCACGGGCTGCCAGCGTAAACCAAAAGGCCGCGCCATCTTGGCGCGGCCTTTCATCATTCTGCGCCGACTGTCGTCAGCACATATATTGCCCGCCATTGGCCGAAATCGTGGAACCGGTGACGAAACCCGCATCGTCGGAGGCCAGAAACACCACCGCGCGCGCGATTTCCGACGCTTCGCCCAGACGGCCCACGGGGATCTGCGGCAGAATCACCTCGTTCATGACTTTTTCGGGGATCGTGCTCATCATTTCGGTGTTGATGTAACCGGGAGCGATAACGTTGACGGTGATGCCCGCGCGCGCGCCTTCTTGCGCCAGCGCCTTGGTGAAACCGATGTCACCGGCCTTGGCGGCGGCATAATTGGCCTGCGCGAACTGGCCCTTTTGGCCGTTGATCGACGAAATCGTGATGATCCGGCCGAATTTGCGGTCGCGCATGCCGGGCCAGACCGGATGGGTCATGTTGAACACACCCGACAGGTTGGTGTCGATCACCTCTTGCCATTGCTGCGGCGTCATCTTGTGGAATGGCGCATCACGGGTGATGCCCGCATTATTGACCAGCACCTCGACCGGTCCCAGATCAGCCTCGACCTCGGCGATGCCTGCAGCGCAAGCCGCGTAATTGCCGACATCCCATTTGTAGGTCTTGATGCCGGTTTCGGCGGTAAAGGCGGCTGCCTTTTCGTCATTGCCCGCATAGGTCGCGGCAACGGTATAGCCTGCATCCTTCAAAGCTGTTGAAATCGCCGCGCCAATACCACGCGATCCCCCCGTGACCAGTGCCACACGTCCCATAGTTTCTCCTCCCTGTTGTTATTGTCTTATGGGCGGCCGTTGACCGACCGCCCCCTGTCATCAGAACCGTTCGACGCAAAGCGCGACACCCATGCCGCCCCCGATGCAAAGCGTGGCAAGACCCTTTTTAGCATCGCGGCGCTTCATCTCGAACAGCAGGGTGTTGAGGATGCGCGCACCGGATGCGCCGATTGGATGGCCGATAGCGATGGCGCCACCGTTCACGTTGACGATGGCAGGATCCCAGCCCATGTCCTTGTTCACGGCACAGGCTTGGGCGGCAAAAGCCTCGTTCGCCTCGACCAGATCAAGGTCTTCAACACTCCACCCGGCCTTGGCCAGGGCTTTGCGGCTGGCCATGACCGGCCCCACACCCATGATCGACGGGTCAAGCCCGGCAGTGGCATAGGATGCGATCCGCGCCAGCGGTTCGATCCCGCGCTTTTCGGCATTTTCGATGGACATGAGCAAGGTTGCCGCCGCCCCGTCATTCAGGCCAGAGGCGTTGGCCGCCGTGACCGACCCGTCCTTGGTAAAGGCGGGGCGCAGTTTTTGCATCGCGTCGATGGTGGCACCGTGGCGGATGTATTCGTCCTGATGGACGATGATGTCGCCTTTGCGGGTCTTGACGGTAAACGCCATGATCTCATCTGCGAATTTGCCCGCCTTTTGCGCGGCTTCGGCCTTGTTCTGGGATGCGACGGCGAATGCGTCCTGCATATCGCGGGTGATTTGCCACTGGTTGGCCACGTTTTCCGCTGTCTGGCCCATGTGGTAATTGTTGAACGCATCCCATAGCCCGTCACGGATCATCGTGTCGATATAGGACATATCGCCCATCTTCTGGCCCGCGCGCAGATAGGCAGCATGCGGGCTGAGCGTCATGTTTTCCTGACCACCCGCCAACACGATGTCGGCATCACCCAGCTGGACATGTTGCGCGCCCAATGCGACGGCGCGCAGGCCGGACCCGCAGACCTGGTTAAGGCTCCATGCCGCAGCTTCGATCGGCAGACCTGCGTTGATATGCGCCTGACGGGCGGGGTTCTGGCCCTGTGCTGCGGTCAGGACCTGACCAAGGATCGTCTCGCTCACCTCGGATTTGTCGATCCCTGCGCGCGCGACAACCTCTGCCAGGACAGCCGCCCCAAGATCATGCGCGGGTGTGGCCGCAAAGGCGCCACCGAAACTGCCGACAGCGGTGCGTGCTGCGGATGCGATAACAACATTGGTCATGAAATGGTTCCTTCAGGTTTGTTTCACCGAAAGAGTGCAGTGCCCACACGCCGACCTGCGCAAGCCTACTTCCTCCCGTTTGGGTCATGCTATTGGGTTGCAGGAAAGAGGGCAATTCAATTTCGGGCGCGCCGCTATTGCGATCAAAAGGTGAAACGTGGCACGCCGTAAAGATAGCCTTGCAGGCAATCGACACCGATGCTGCGCAGAAATGCCGCCTCTTCCTCGGTTTCGACACCATCGGCAATTGCGAACATTTCGAAATGATGCGCCACGGTGATCAGCGCCTCGGCCAGCACCTGATTATCGGGATTCTGGTCGATGCCGCGTACAAAGCCTTTGTCGATCTTCACAAGGTCGAAAAAGAAATCCTTGAGATGGCGAAATGCGGTCATGCCCGCCCCGAACCCGTCCAGCGCAAAGGCCACGCCCTTGGGCTGCATTTCGGCCATGAACCGGATCATCACATCGGGCAGCATCATGGCGGATGTTTCACTGATCTCGAAAATCAGCCTGTCCCCCAGACTGGCATGGTCACGCAAACCCCCATCCAGAATGCGCCGCCATTCGCCATCCGCAACGGACCGCGCCGACAGATTGATCGACAGGCGCAGGGTGGCGTTGCGCCGCAGGTGCCGCAACGCATGCGTCAGGCTGACGCAATCAATCTCGCGGCCCATGGCCGTGTCTTCGACCAGCCCCATGAAATGCGCCGCCGGAATGATCCGCCCGGCATCGTCATGCAGCCGGATCAACCCTTCGTGAAAGGCGATCTGCGGCACGGGGTCGGTGGTGACAATCGGATGAAACGCAAGACTGGCCCGATCCGCCGCCAGCGCATCACGCACCAGTGCCACGACATCGCTGTCCCGGCTGGCCAAGGCATAAAGCAGCGGATCGGCCACAGGCAGATCGGACATTTCGGTACTGGAAAGCGTGGCTTTCGTCATCCTGTTCATCCATAGTGACTGCTGCACCTTGGACCAATGCTGCTAAAAAAGCCTTAAAGGAGCCGAACATGGCACGCTGTGACTGGGCCGGACCCGACCCGATTTACATCGACTATCACGACACCGAATGGGGCGTGCCCGAATATGACAGCCGCGCCTTGTGGGAAAAACTGGTGCTGGACGGGTTTCAGGCGGGGCTGTCCTGGATCACGATTCTGAAAAAGCGCGACAATTTCCGCGCGGCCTTTGCCAGATTCGACCCTGACATCATCGCGAGTTGGGGCGAGGATGACGTGCGCCGCCTGCTGGCCGACCCCGGCATCATCCGCCACCGCGGCAAGATCGAGGCCACGATCACCAATGCCCGCGCCTGGCAACGAATCGAAGCCGCGCAAGGCTTTGCCAGCTATTTGTGGGCCTATGTGGATGGCGCGCCCTTACAGACAACCCTGCCCGACCGCAGCGCGATGCCAACGCAATCGGCCCTATCGGTGCAGATGTCCAAAGACCTGAAAAAAGCAGGGTTCAAATTCTGCGGGCCAACAATCGTCTATGCATTCATGGAAGCAACGGGGCTGATCAACAACCATGTCACATCCTGCCCGCGCCACGCCGCCTGCGCAGCACTTGCACGTTCACCAGCGGTCTAGCGCGGCCTCGTCAGCATCTTTCGCCGCCACCCATGCGGCACCGGACAAGGTGACTTCCTTTTTCCAGAACGGCGCGCGGGATTTCAGGTAATCCATCAGGAAATCAGCGGCGGCAAAGGCCTCGGCCCGGTGGGCGGCGGCGGTGGCGACCATCATGATCGGGGCCGCCGGTTCCAGCGCGCCAAAGCGGTGGATCACCAGCGCATCGGCCAGCGACCAACGCGCAACGGCCTGATCCAGAATACCGGTGATCGCGCGTTCGGTCATGCCGGGGTAATGCTCGATCATCATATGCCGCAGATCGCCCGATGTATCGCGCACGACGCCGGTGAAACTGACGATGGCGCCGATATCCCGACGCCCCACGGCGAAACCGGCCAATTCCACCCCGGGATCAAAGGCGGCCTGTTGCACGCGGACCTGCATCAGCCGCCCGTCATCGGCGGAAAGAACGCAACCTCGCGCACACCGGCAAGCAGGGCATCGAAATCCGCCAGTTCCTGATCCACCGCAACGCGCAGCGCGCTGATATCGGCAAAAGCAGCGGCATAGCGATCCTCGCGCGCGACAAGTTCGGCAACAAGATCAGCGACCGTCGCGGCCTTGGTCTGCACTTTTTCCTGCGGCACGCCGATCCGTTCGCGGACCCAAGCGAAATACATCACGTTCATTGTACCGGTCCCCCCACCAGATATGGTTGCGCCTTGCGGAAATAATCCCACCCCGTCAGCAGGGTCAGAATACCCGCAATCCAAAGCGCGATAATCCCGACCCACCAAGTCACAAATGTCGACAGCGCCTCGACCCCGTCATAATGCTCAAAAGCACCCTTGGCGAACAGGATCGCAATGGCGACCATCTGCGCGGTGGTTTTCCACTTGGCCAATTGCGTGACTTTCAGCAGGCCCGCGGTATCGCCCAGAAACTCGCGCAGGCCCGACACGAACACTTCGCGGAACATGATCACCGTGGCGGGCAACAGGATATAGGGGTCCATGCCGGAAAACCCGGTGATCACCAAAAGCGCGATCACCACCATCGCCTTGTCGGCAATCGGGTCCAGCATCGCACCCAGCTTGCTTTCCTGTTTCCAGCGGCGGGCCAGATAGCCGTCCAGAAAATCAGTCAGCGCCGCCGTGACAAACAGGACCAGCGCGAACCAGTCAGCCGCAGGCCGGTTGAAATACAAAAACATGATCACAACACCGGGTGCCGCGGCCAGTCGCAGGATCGTCAGGATATTGGGCAATGACAGCATAATGGGCGCACAATAAACCGGCTTTGCCCCAGACACCAGCACCCCCATCTTCCGAGCCCAAATATCCCCGCCGGAGGCATAAAAGTTTTTATCCCTGTTCGTGGAAATAATCGTAGATCACCTGCGCCATATTCGCCGAGACGCCATCCACGGCCTTCAGATCCGCCAGATTGGCGCGGGCCACCGCCTTGGCCGATCCGAAATGCGCCAAAAGCGCGCGTTTGCGTGTCGCCCCGACACCCGGCACATCGTCCAGCGGCGTGGCGCCGATGGCCTTGGACCGTTTCGCACGGTGGGTGCCAATGGCGAAACGGTGAACCTCGTCGCGCATGCGCTGGATGAAATACAGCACCGGATCATTATGGCGCAGTGCCATGACCGGTTTGCCGGTGCGGTGGAATTCCTCTTTGCCGGCATCGCGGTCCAGCCCCTTGGCCACACCGACCATCGGGATGTCGCTGACGCCCAGAGCATCCATGATCTGGCGCACGGCAGATACCTGCCCTTGGCCGCCGTCGATCAGCAACAGGTCGGGCCATGTGCCGGTGCTGCGGTCGGGGTCTTCCTTGATCAGGCGCTGGAAACGACGGGTCAGCACCTCTTTCATCATGCCGAAATCGTCACCGGGGGTCAGGTCTTCGCCGCGGATGTTGAACTTGCGATACTGGTTCTTGTCGAACCCGTCAGGCCCCGCCACGACCATCGCGCCGACAGCATGGGCGCCCTGAATATGGCTGTTGTCGTACACCTCGATGCGCTGCGGCACCTTGGGCAGATCAAAGGCCGTGGCCAGACCTTTCAACAGACGGCTTTGCGTCGCGGTTTCCGACATCTTGCGCGCCAGGCTTTCGCGGGCGTTGCGCAGGGCGTTCTGCACCAGTTCGGCCTTTTCGCCGCGCTGGGGGACGACAATCTCGATCTTGCGACCCGCCTTTTCGGCCAAGGCGGCGGCCATCAGATCGTCATTGTCCAAACCATGCGACAGGATCAACATGCGCGGCGGTTCGCGGCCTGCATAAAACTGGCCGACGAAAGCCTCCATCACCTCGGCCAGATCCTCTTCGCCGCTGATACGGGGGTAATAATCGTGATTGCCCCAGTTCTGGTTGGCGCGGATGAAAAACACCTGCACACAAGCCTGCCCGCCATCAGTATGCAGCGCGATGACATCAGCCTCTGCCGTATTCTGCGGGTTGATGCCCTGCGCCGATTGCACCTGCGTCAGCGCCTTGATCCGGTCGCGCAGGGCGGCGGCGCGTTCGAACAGCATCTCTGCGCTGGCGGCCTGCATCTGGGCGGCCAAGGCTTCTTGGATGCCCTTGGTGCGGCCTTGCAGAAAATTCTCGGCCTCTTTGACGGACAGGGCATAATCCGGCTTGCTGATCATCCCGCAACAGGGGCCGGAACAGCGTTTGATCTGGTATTGCAGGCAGGGGCGCGTGCGGGTTTCGAAATCGCTGTCCGAACAATTGCGCAGCAAGAACACGCGCTGCAATTGCGACAGGGTGCGGTTGACCGCACCGGCACCGGCGAAGGGGCCGTAATAGTCGCCTTTCTGGCTTTTCGCGCCACGGTGTTTGCGGATCATCGGGAAATCATGATCCTTGGTCACAAGGATATTGGGAAAGCTTTTGTCGTCGCGCAAAAGCACGTTGTAACGCGGTTTGAGCTGCTTGATCAGGTTCTGTTCCAGCAACAAGGCTTCGGTTTCCGTCCGCGTGGTCAGAAACATCATCGTCGCGGTTTCCGAAATCATCCGCGCGATGCGCGGCGAATGCGGGCCGGGGCGCGCATAATTGCTGACCCGTGCGCGCAGGTTGCGGGCCTTGCCCACATACAGGACACGGCTGTCCGCATCCAGCATCCGGTACACCCCCGGCGAGGAATCAAGGCTGCGCAGATAGCCGTGGATCACGTCATATCCGGTGCTGGCGGTGGGGGGTCCGGTGTCGGTCATACGCGGGCTTCTTTGATTCTAGCGGCGCTGCAATGGTAACGCGGCAGGGACAAGAGAAAAGACATCCACCGTTTCTGTGGATAAGTCGGTGGACGAACTGCTGGTTTACGGAAATTATCCTTGTTTCCAGCCCACTTCGTCACTTTGCTTAAAAATTAGGCAATTTTTCAAGGCATTGATTTTGTTGAAAACTTTTATGAACCATCCCTTAACGCGTTGAAAAACCGTGGCTTTGTGACTTTTTCGTGATCGCAGGCAATGCCGGTGTGTAACTTTCGGCGCGCCTTACTCGACGCCCAGCACATCAGGGGTCTGCCAAGCCAGATGCTGCCCCCCGTCCACGGCCAGCATTTGCCCTGTCACGCCCGGCGCATCAAGGAAATATCCCAAGGCCGCGCAAATCTCTGCAGGGCTGGCGCCACGCTGCAAAACCGTTGCCGCACGCTGGCGCGTGAAATGCTCTGCCGATTGCCGCGCGCCTTGCAAGGTCGGCCCGGGACCGATGGCATTGACCCGCACATCGGGGGCCAGCGCCTGCGCCGTGGTCCGCGTCATCGCCCACAAACCCATCTTGGCGATGGTATAGGTCATGAATTCAGGGGTCAGTTTCTGCACGCGCTGGTCGATCATGTTGACGATCAAAGCCTGCGCCGAAGGTTCGCCCATGGCATCGGTCTGCGCCTTGGGCGCTTGGGCCGCAAAGCATTGGGTCAGCACGAAAGGTGCGCGCAGGTTCGACCCGATATGCCGGTCCCAGCTGGCCTTGGTGGCGGAATGGATCGTGTCATATTCAAAGATCGACGCATTGTTGACCAGACAAGTCAGCGGCCCGCCCAGCGCATCGCGCGCGCGGCCCACCAAGGCGGAAGTCGCATCTTCATCCAAGAGATCGGCTTGCAGCGCCACGGCCTGCCGCCCCATCGCGCGCAATTGTGCGACAGTATCCTGCGCACCGGCAAGTGAGCCCGCGTAATGCACCGCAACATCATAGCCGCGCTGGCCCAGATAGATTGCCATCGCCTGCCCCAGCCGCGCGCCTGCGCCTGTTACCAATGCTTTCATGGCTTGCCCTTTTCGCATGCGCATGGCCCCTTGCCGATACGGAACCGCTGGCATTTGGGGCATTTCGCCGCCGCCAGCGTCTTTTGCCCCGGAAACCGCCATTTGCCGAAAATGCCCAGCACAACCATGAAGGCCAGAAACAGGAAAACCGATTTGACGATCATAGGCCGAACCGCGCATAGGCCGCACGTTCCTCGATCCCTGCGATGGCGTCATCGACGATCTGCGCACCAAACCGCGCCAGCAGCGGCTTGCGTTGGCCATAGCGGCGGAACTTTACCTTATCGCCAAAGCGCGCTTTCATGACGGGTGCCAGATGGCCGATACCATCCACCAGCCCCGCGTCGATACCTTTCTGGCCGATATACACCTCGCCGGTGAACAGGTCGGGATCGTCGGACAGTTTCGGCCCGCGCCGCGATTGCACATAGGCGATAAAGGTCGCGTGCAGGTCGTCCAACCAGCCTTTGAGCTTTTTGACATCGGCGGGGTTCTGCGGCTTGAACGGGTCCAGCAGGCTTTTGGATTTGCCCGCGGTATGCACCCGCCGTTCGATCCCCACGCGGTCAATCGCCTCATGCGCGCCGAAACCCGCGCTGATCACGCCGATGGACCCGGTGATCGAACATGCGTCGATGAAAATCTCGTCCGCGGCGCAGGCCAGCCAATAGCCGCCAGAGGCTGCCACATCCTCGACAAAGGCGAAAACGGGGATTTTCTTTTCATCCGCCAGCCGCCGGATGCGCGATGCGATCAGGGATGATTGCACGGGCGACCCGCCCGGACAGTTGATTTCCAGCGCGACAGCGGCAGGCTTGCCCTTGCTGAATGCCTTTTCGATCACCGGCGCAAGGCCGGGGTCGTCCAGCCCACGGCCGGAATTGCTGATCGCGCCTTGCAGGCGGATCACGGCGACGAAGGGGGCGGACTTGGTAAAGGGGATATATTTCATGCCCATATACTTAAACCGATCCCCGCCCCCCGCAAGGTCCACAGATGGTCACTGCCGAATGCGCCACCCCGTGCGGAAAATCCACCAGATGAAGGCAAGGCAGGCCGTGGTGAACACCGTGATCGCCAGCATCGACATGCCGATGCTGACATCCGCCACGCCAAAGAACGACCAGCGAAACCCGCTGATCAGGTAAACCACCGGATTGAACAGGGTGATCGTCTGCCAGACCGGTGGCAGCATTGTGATCGAATAGAACGACCCGCCCAGAAACACCAAGGGCGTGATCACCAACAAAGGGATCAGTTGCAATTGTTCGAAATTGCCTGCCCAGATGCCGATGATAAAGCCCAGCAAAGAAAAGCTGATACAGGTCAGCACCAGCAGCGCCAGCATCGCAAACGGATGCGCGATCTGGATGTCGATAAAGAAAAACGCAGTCAGCAGGATGATGATCCCGATAAACAAGGCCTTGGTTGCCGCCGCCCCCACATAGCCCGCCACGATTTCCAGAAAACTGACGGGGGCCGACAGCAATTCATAGATCGTGCCGGTGAATTTGGGAAAGTAGATCCCGAAACTGGCGTTGGATGTGGCTTGCGTCATCACCGACAGCATGATCAGCCCCGGCACGATAAAGGCGCCATAGCTGACACCTTCGACCTGATCGATCCGGCTGCCGATGGCCGCACCAAAGACCACGAAATACAGCGAGGTGGACAGCACCGGCGACACCAGCGATTGCATGATCGTGCGCTGGAACCGGCGCATTTCATGCACATAGATCGTCTTGACTGCGTTGAGGTTCATCATTCTTCCTTCACCAGACCGACAAAGATGTCTTCGAGGCTGCTTTGTTGCGTCTGCAAATCTTTCATCTGCAAACCGGCGTTTTGCAGATCGTTCAACAAGGTGGTGATGCCGGTGCGCGGCCCCTTGGTGTCATAGGTATAGGTCAGGCTCTGCCCGTCGGGCGCGCGGTGCAGGGCGTATTTGGCCAGCGCGGCGGGAATATCGGCTGCGGGTGCCACCAGATCGATGCGCAGCTGTTTCTTGCCCATCTGCGCCATCAATTCGGCCTTGTTCTGGATCAGCAGGATTTCACCTTTGGCGATGATGCCGACACGGTCGGCGATGGCTTCGGCCTCTTCGATGTAATGTGTGGTCAGGATGATGGTCACGCCGGATGCTTTCAGCCCTGCGACAACCGCCCACATATCCTTGCGCAATTCGACATCGACGCCCGCGCTGGGTTCGTCCAGAAACAAGACGCGCGGTTCATGCGCCAGCGCCTTGGCGATCAGCACGCGGCGTTTCATGCCGCCGGACAGCGTCATGATCTTTCTGTCCTTCTTGTCGTCCAGCGACAATTGGGCAAGGATGTCATCCACCTTGCCATCATCGCGGGGTTTGCCGAACAAGCCGCGCGAAAACTGGACCGAGGCCCTGACCGTCTCGAAGGGTTCAAGGCTGATTTCCTGTGGCACCAGCCCGATCATGGCGCGCGCGGCGCGGTAATCTTTCTGGGTGTCATGGCCACCCACTGTCACGGTCCCCGATGTGGGTGACGTGATCCCGCAGATCGTGGAAATCAGCGTGGTCTTGCCCGCGCCATTGGGGCCAAGCAGGGCAAGGATCTCGCCTTCTGCGATCTCCAGATTGATGGATTTGAGCGCCTCGAACCCGCCAGCATAGGATTTGCGCAGATTCTTGACGGAAACGATTGCGGTCATGGGACAGCCTTTGTGTTGGTTGCTAGCTACCTAAACCCGCACAGTCCGAAGTAAAAGACCTAGTACCGTGCGCTGATCCGAGACAGCATTGGGCGGGATCGCACAAAGTCACCCCATCCGCGCGGCCATATCCAGCATCCGGCAGGAAAAACCCCATTCATTGTCGTACCAGCCGAAAACGCGGACCATCCCGCCTTGGGTGACGCGGGTTTCTGGCAGCGCGACGATCAGGCTTTCGCGGCGCGCGCGCAGGTCCGAAGACACCAGCAGCTTGTCGGTATGCCCGATCACGCCGGTCTGGGCGCGCAACAGATCATGCAGCGCGGCACGGTCGGGCGTGTCACGCACCACGACCGCAAGGTCGATGGCAGAGACGGAGGCGACAGGCACACGCACAGCCGCCGCCTCGATCCGGCCCGCGATCTGCGGCAGCACATCGCCCAGCAATTTTTGCGCCGATGTCGTTGTCGGCACCATCGACAGGCCCGCCGCGCGGCTGCGCAGAAAATCCCCGCGCGGCGCATCAATCGTGGGCTGGCTGCCGGTATAGCAATGGATCGTCGTCATCCAGCCGGTTTTCAGCCCCCAATGATCGTCGATCAGCCGGACCAGCGGTGCCAGCGCGTTGGTGGTGCAGGATGCATTCGACACGATAGGCTGGTCTGCCAACAGATGATCGTTTGCCCCCAGCACGATGGTGATATCCGCCGCCGCCGACGGGCCAGAGATCAGAACACGGGACGCACCCGCGCGCAGGCCCGCCTCGGCCACGGGGCGGGTGTCGGCCTTGCCGGTGCATTCCAGCAGGACATCGACATTGGCCAGATCCAGCGATCCGACATCATCGGTCTGATAAATCGGGATCGCCTTGCCGTTGATGACAAGACGATCCCCGCGCAGTTCCACCTGCCCCGGAAAAGGGCCAAAGACGCTGTCATAAGCGAACAGATGCGCGCAAAGGTCGCTTTGCGCCATGTCGTTGATCCCGACGATGTCCACTGCGGACCCATATCCCAATGCATGCGCGCGCAGCAGCGTCCGCCCGATCCGGCCAAAACCGTTGATGAAAACCTTTGTCATGCACGCCTCCGCTCTGTCATCGGATGCTGCATCTTTGTGCATCGGTCCACAAGCCGCGATAGCCCTGCGATCTGGGGTAGAATCATGCGGATGGCGCATCGAGCGAAACGGAATCGGCCCGATACTATTCTAGTCGCGCGGTACCGCAGCGGTGGATGGCCGGAATTGATGCACAAATTTGCGGCAGATACTGCAATATTCGTCACTTTCCACCAAAGGCAGCGACCGCGTGCCAAAAGCTGCGGTTTCCTGAAAAAGCGCTGCTTTTCAAAGGAAACAGCGCCGATACTGTTTCGAATTTCCTGAACAATCCGGTCGAAACGACAGGATTACGGGCAACCAAACAACAAGTTAACGTCACTTTTTGGCCCAAATTGAATGAGACCACACACCAAAGGCAGGCGCGCGGCGTCCTGCTGTTGTGTGTCGAAAGCTGGAAATCATAATGGCGAAACCGCTGATGCAAGACAATGCAGATGACAAGGACAGCTTTGTCGACGAGCTGAAGCCGGGCACCAAGCTGTTGCACGGGCAGTATGTCATCGACAGCTTTCTGAATGCGGGCGGTTTCGGGATCACCTATCTGGCGCGGGACAGTCTGGACCGCAAGATCGTGATCAAGGAATGTTTCCCCGGCGCATTCTGTCGGCGCAGCCGTTATATCGTGCAGGCCCGGTCGCGCGCGCATCAGAACGAGCTGAAATCCATCGTCCGCCTGTTCGTGCAAGAGGCGCGCAGCCTGGCCAAGTTAAGCCACCCCAATATCGTCGGGGTGCATCAGGTATTCGAAGACAATGACACGGCCTATATGGCGCTTGATTTCGTCGAAGGGCGCGATCTGCTCGATACGATCGAAGACCCCAAAAACGGTCTGACGCCGGCCCAGATCAAGGCGCTGCTGAAAGATTTGCTGGGTGCCGTTGGCTTCATCCACGACCAGGGCATCCTGCACCGCGATATTTCGCCCGACAACATCCTGATCGGCAAAGACATGCGTCCGGTGCTGATTGATTTCGGGGCCGCCCGCGAAGAAGCCACCAAGCAAAGCCGCGTGCTGTCTGCCCTGCGCGTGGTCAAGGACGGCTATTCCCCGCAGGAATTTTACATCGCGGGGTCAGATCAGGGGCCAAGCAGCGATCTTTATGCCCTTGCGGCGACATTCCATCATCTGATCGCCAAGGATGTCCCGCCCAACTCGCAGGCCCGGCTTGCCGCCATCGCCTCAGGCGACCCGGACCCCTACGCCAAACTGGCGGGGCGCATCACGGGCTATGACGCGCCTTTCCTTGCCGCCATCGACAAGGCGCTGGAGATATTGCCAAAGGACCGTCTGCAATCGGCCAAAGCCTGGCTCGACATGATGGAGGGCCCGCAGGGCAATGTGACACCTCTCAAGATCGCGGTGCCACAACCAAAAACCGGCGCGCCACAGGCAAATAGGCCAAAGTCGAAAATGCCGCTTGTGCTGGGATCGGTGGCGGTTGTCACGCTGTTGGCGGCGGCTGGCATCTTCTTGAACAGCCCAAGTGCAGATCTCGTCACAGCACCAACAGCTGCTACAGACCCTGTCACGCCGCCTGTCAGCCCGCCCCAAATACTCAGCTCACCAGCTGCGGATACCGAGGTCGCGACGATTAGCGATGAATCGGCGGCACCCGTGCTGGATGATTCCGCCGATACAACGCCGGTCCTGCCGGAACCGGATATCACAGCCGCCTTGCCAGAGATCGCAGACCAACGCCCCGCAGCCGAAACAGGTATCGCCGCCGTCACCCTGCCCGATACCCCCGACACAGTTGATGCGGTTGGCACAGGCCCTGTCGTGGAGATCGCACCCCTCGTGCCAGGCAACGAGGTTTCACCAACCCCCGTCACGGTCAGCTGGACCGTCGCTATCCCCTTTGCAGGGGCAGATGGCGCGTCGAACATCATCGCAGCGGTCGCACCGGGCGCACCTGTTTGGGCGCAGGCTGGACTGGTCATCACCGATGTGAACGGCGTGGATGTGAGCGCGATAAGCGACATTCCTGCAATCTTGCGCGCAGGCAACGATCCGCTGGGCGCAACAGGTAATCTGGACGTGACGTTTGGCACAATGAACCCCACGACCGAGGAACGGATCGCGCGCCAGTTGCGCCTGCCCGTCGTGCAGAATGTGTTTCTGTCCAACGGCGTTGTCTTTGAAACGCGGTTTACCGATCAGGCGTGGCAGACGGTGGCGACAAACGTGCCATCGGCATTGCGCAGCGGGTTACAGGCAGGTGACATCGTCACATCCTACATCCCGACAGCGGAAACACTCGACTCGCGCGACGCCTTGGTCGCGATACTCGACCGCGAGATCGCCAACGGGACAAACCGTTTCATGTTCGCGGTGCAACGTGATGGCAGCATGTGGGTGGCATCGGTCGATTATGCCGATGCCGCGGAGTGAGGGCAGCAAACTTTCCCGGGCGGGGCGTGCATTGGCAATTGGAAAGGACTGAACCATGAAGTTTATTCGTGATCTTATTGGCAAAAAACAGGCACAGGCCGAGGCAAAGACTGCGGCAGCCCCCGAAGAAAAGATCGCCGAGCCCCAGCACGATCCCATTGATCCGCGCCTACGCGGCGGCGAATTGTCGGCAGAGGTGAATGCCATGCTGACCAATGTCAACGCCAAGACGCGGGCAGCAGATGCGCCATCTGTGCAGGCACCTGCGGTCAACATCTGGGACATGGACAGCGACGACGGATCAAACGCGCTGCCGGACAGGGCCCCCGTTTTGCCAAAACCGTCGCCTGCGCTGGCCTCGGCGGCGGCGGCACGGTCGCCCGCACGGTCGCGCCGGACCAAGACACGGCTGATCGGCTTTGACAAATCCGACGGGTCTGTTGTTGATCTGTTCAACGATGCGCCAAAGGTTGTGGCGACCCAGCGCGCGCGCTTTCCCGTGGGCTGGATTACTGTCGTCGCAGGCCCTGGGCGCGGCGAAAGCTTTGCGTTGTTGGCGGGGATGAACCCAATAGGACGCGGCGACGACCAGGCCATCCAGCTTGATTTCGGGGATACCGCGATTTCACGCAGCAACCATGCCGCCATCGTCTATGACACCGACGGCAAGGAATTCCTGCTGGGCCATGGCGGCAAGTCGAACATCGTGCGGCTGAACGACAGGCCCGTGATCAGCAACGAAACGCTCAAGACCGGTGATGTGATCCGCATCGGGGAAACCGTGTTGCGGTTCGTCGCGCTCTGCGACAAATCCTTCAACTGGGCCGATGGCGCAACGGGGGAGGGCGACGATGTGGCGATCGCCTGAACCGCGCTTTGACGTTGCTTCGGCGATCTGTCAGGGCGGCCGCGATTATCAGGAAGACGCCATCGTCACGGATTTCCCCTTTGGCGCGGACAGCGGTGTTGTGGTGCTGGCCGATGGCATGGGTGGCCATGCCGCCGGTGACGTCGCCAGCAAGATCGTCGTGACCGAGGTCTTCAGCGAGCTGAAATTCCAAAGCGCGTATTTTTCCGATTTCGAAACCGAAATCCCGCAATACCTGACCGCAGCGGCGGTGAACGCCAATGATGTCATGCGCGATCATGTGACCCAGCACCCCGACACACGCGGCATGGGTGCCACGCTGGTGTCGATTGTCATTGTCGAAAACCGCATGTTCTGGATGTCGATCGGGGATTCCCCGCTGTATCATTTCCGCAATGGCCAGTTGCGGCAGCTAAACGATGATCATTCGTTGGCACCCCAGATTGATTTCATGGTGCAATCGGGCCTTCTTGATCCGGCGGTGGGCAAGAACCATCCGGATCGCAATTGCCTGACCTCGGTGATCCTTGGCGACCGCGTCGCCAAATCTGATTGCCCCAAGACGCCTTTCAAGCTGGATGTGGGTGATATCATCGTGGTGTCCAGTGACGGGCTGCAGTATCTCGACGATGCACAGATCCAGCGCATCCTGCATAAATACCGCCGCAAGAAAGCAGCCGAAATTGCAGGCTATCTTTTGGAAGCGATCGAAGCCCTAGCCGACCCCGATCAGGACAATTGCACCTTTTGCGTGATCAAGCTGAACCACAACAAACCCGTGATCCGTGCCGTGCGCCCCAAGCCTGCAGGCCATGTGGATGCGCCCACGCCCACCACGACCCGCGTCGTGGACATCGCAGCAGGTATAGCCGCAACGCCATCCGCGCCCGACACCGGACGCGAAATCAAGCCCACTTCTCACGGCACGACCGGCACTCATGACGCGACGGACGCCGTTGATGGCACCACGCCGCCCGCAAAATTCGCGACCAGAGGCAGTTGATGTCCACGCAATCACCGTTCACCCGCGTGCAGCAAGACCTGACGCGGGCGATGGCATCGGGGCGGTTACCCGCGCAAGTCCAATCCCGTGCCGAAACGCTGCTGGACCGGATCACGAAACCTGTCCGCCTTGGTCTTTTGGGCCAGCCGCAAACGGGCAAATCATTGTTGCTTAACCTGTTGGTCGGAACCGATCTGGTGCCAACCGACCTGCGCCTGCCAACGCTGGAACTGACCTATGGCGCGGCACCCTGCATCATCTGCACCTTGGCGGACGGGACCAAGACCACGGTCAACGGCGATGACCTGCGCCGGATCGCGGCGCTTGCCCCCGTCTTTGTCGAAATGCAATTGCCCCTGCCTGCACTGAGGAAAATTTCGCTGCTCGAAGTCGTCGCGCCCCATGATGCCGCCGCGCTGCAACGTGCCAGCCGATGGGCCGCCAAGCGGACCGATGTCGTTTTGTGGTGCAGCCAATCGTTTGATGCGCATGACCAGCGGATCTGGACGCAGATGCCCGACCTGATCAAGGATCACGGTTTTCTGATGATCACCAAGGCCGACATCTTGCGCGCGAAAGGGCAGCTTGACGGCGTTCTGGCGCGCGCAGCCGCCGTGGCCCGCGACGATTTCAACCAGATCCTTGCCATCGCGACACAGGACGCCATCGCCGCGCGCAGGGCTGACGGGTCAGTCGACAAGGACAAGATGCGCGACAGTGGCGGGTTGGCCCTGATCACCGCTGTTCTGAAACAGGTCGAATCTGGCAAGCAATCAGCCGTGGACGCCGCCGATATGCTGCTGGCGCAGCACCCTGAAACAGTCGCGGCACCTGCCCTTGCGGCAGTGATCGCACCACAAGCGGCGCCCGCACGGGACGATTTGGGCAAAGCGCGACCGACAGAACAGGCCGCCACCCGACCTGCCCCGCCCCCGACTTCGGCAGGCATAGCCGCCTATCAGACTGCGCGCGACCATATCACCGAACACGGTGTGGCGCTGTTGCAGCTCGCACAATCAGGCGACCGAGATATGCACGCCAAGGTTATGGCGCAGACCGTTGAACAATTTCTATGGTTGTGCGATTACTTGTCTTGCAACGATAGCGATAGTGACCCCTTGCTACAGAATGTGCGTGCGACCGTTCTCGATGCAGCGGACCTTGCGCAGCTTATGCAGATGGAACGGCGCGACAGTGCCGTGATCGAAGCCGTCAGCCTGTTGTTGCAAGTAAAGCGCGAGTTGCAGGTTCAGATTGCAGCTTGAGCGTTACAAGATGTTGAATGACCGGCGCCAATGCCGTCATAGTTGAGCGGTGTGATTTTGTTTCCATAACGGCAATAAAACATGCTTTGCCGCATGAATTGGCGCTGGGACGCACTCCCGCAAAAAGTGCAAAAACCGCGTGACCAAGGACGGAACCGAATGAAGATGGAAGAGCTGGCAAAAGTGGGCGGCTACAAGGTCCCGACAGCACATCACCCATTCATGCGTTTGGGGCTGGAAAAGCTGGACCTGTTTCATGCCGAAATCGCCGACCTAGAGGCGACATTGCAAGATGTCGTCAAACTGGGCGGCCCGGATAGCGAAAAGAAATCGGCAAAGCTGATCAAACAATTGCGCTCATTCGAGCCCAGCATCACGATGATCGGCCAGATCAAAGCCGGCAAGACATCGCTGGTCAATGCCATGGTCGGCCGCCCTGATCTGCTGCCTGCGGACGTGAACCCCTGGACATCGGTCGTCACGTCGCTGCACCTGAACGCGGCCTTGCCCGCGGATGCGCCGACCGCGACCTTCCAGTTTTTCAACAAGGACGAATGGGATCATCTGATCGAAAATGGGGGACGCATCGGCGAATTATCCGCACGGGCCGGTGCCGATGAAGAGATGGAGAAAATCCGCCTGCAAATCGCCGAAATGCGCGACAAGACCAAACGCCGCCTTGGCCGCAAATTCGAACTTTTGCTGGGTCAGAAACACAATTATGCCGAACTGAACGACGAATTGGTGCAGCGTTACGTCTGTATGGGCGATGATTTTGACGATCTTGACGCATCAGGCCAACAGGGTCGTTTTGCCGATATCACCAAATCTGCCGACATTTATCTGACTGCCGCAACAATCCCGATGCCGCTATGCCTGCGCGATACGCCGGGCGTGAACGACACGTTCATGATGCGCGAACAGATCACCATAAATGCGCTGCGCGACAGCCGCATCTGCGTGGTCGTGCTATCGGCGCATCAGGCGCTCAGCTCTATGGACATGGGCCTGATCCGTCTGATCTCGAACGTCAAATCCCGCGAGGTTGTGATTTTCGTCAACCGGATCGACGAATTGGCCAATCCCGCCGAACAGGTCCCCGAAATCCGCGACAGCATTTTGCAGACGCTGATCGACAACAACGGCCCCGAAACGCCTGAGTTGATTTTTGGCAGCGCCTATTGGGCAAATATCGCACTGGGGGATAATCTGGACGCCATCGTCGCGGATAGCGCCGAAGCAATGTTCAACTGGGCCGAAGCCTCGCTCAGCACGCAAACGGCAGGCATGGGGACCAAGGAACTGGTCTGGCATCTGTCCGGTTTGCCCGCATTGTTTGGCGCAATATCTGACCGCATCACCGAGGGGCAAGGCGCGGAAATCCTGAGTACGGCGCGCAAACGGGCGCTGAACCTTGTCGGCGGCGTGCGGGCGTCATCGTCTATCGTGTCGATGCGTCTGGAGGGTGACACGGTCACAGTGATGCCGCATAGCCAGCTGGTCCAGCGGCTGGACAGGATCGCGCAGACGCAGATCAACCTGCTGAATGACCGTCTTGACAGCGTGTTCCAGCAATTCGGATCGCGCGTCGATCAATCGCATCGACGGTTTTTGGACCGTGCGCTTGAATCCTTGCTGCAACATCTGGAAAGCAGGGGTGAAGACGCGGTCTGGCAATACAGCCCCGACGGGCTGCGGATATTGCTGCGCACCAGCTATCAGGTGATGCGGCGTAACGCGACGGCGGCCTGTGATCAGGTGTTTGCGGCGACCGCTGACGATCTGTCGGAAACCTATCGCGCGGCGTTCGGGGTGGCGGTTGAAAACTTTAAGATCTCGCCACCTGCCGCCCCCGACATTCCCGCCCCTGTCACGCTGGGCCAGACCATCGCGCTTGATCTGCAGACATCGTGGTGGAAAGGCTGGTGGAAACGGCGCAAAGGCTATCGCGCCTTTGCCAGTGGATTCTATGACCTGATCGAGGCGGAAACCGCCCCCATTATCGCAGAACTCAAGGATCGTCAGACCATGGACATCCGCGCCATGGCCGAACGCGAATTGCGCGAATTTCTGGACGAACAGCGCGCCCTGCTGACAGACATCAGCGAAAAATCCAGCCTTCACCTTGATGATCTGAAGGATATTTTCGGGATCACCGCGCAGCAGGAACGCGCCGAAATATTCGACTATATCATCGACGAACTGACCGCGCAGACCCGTGCCGCGCCGCAAGGACCAGACCAATGACCGACGCACACCCGCCCCGCAAACCCCGGATCGCGCTGATGGGCGAATTCAGCGCGGGCAAAAGCACCTTGTCCAACCTGCTGCTGGGCGCGCGCCCGCTGCCGGAAAAGGTGACGGCAACACGGCTTGCGCCGGTGTGGATGTCTTATGGCGACACGCCAGCTTATCGCGTGCTGGTGGATGGCAGCACCGAACCTGTGTCGCTGGACCGGCTTGAATCTATACCGGTTGCACAGACCCATGTGATCCGGCTGTTCATGGAATGCGATATTCTGGACCTTTGCGATCTGATCGATTTTCCGGGGATTTCCGACCCCAATATGTCGTCCGAAGTCTGGGAACGGATGCTGCCCGAGGTGGACGCCGTGATCTGGTGTACCCATGCGACCCAGGCCTGGCGCCAGTCAGAAGCCGCTGTCTGGGCGATGATGCCCGATGCCCTGCGTGACTTTTCCATCCTGCTGATTACCCGCTATGACAAGCTGATCAGCGATAGCGACCGTCGCCGCGTGTTGCAGCGGGTGCGACTTGAAACGGACGGGCAGTTTGCAGCCAGTTTCCCGATCTCTTTGGTGCAGGCGTTGCAGGCGGGCGATGATTACGACAAATGGGACGCAAGCGGCGCAGGCCCTTTTGTCACCCATCTGGTCGATATGATCGACAACCTGACCAAGGTCGCGGCACGCACCGACCAGCCGCTTTACAATATCGCCAATGGCACCGCGATCCCCGACCCCGTACGCGCAACGATCATGCCGCGCCGCGTGCAGCAGATGCACCAAGCGCCGCAAACCGGCACAGGTGACGTGGATGATCCGGTGCGGGCATCCTTGTAAAAGCATCGCTGCGGGTGTCCCCCGCTTTCACGAAAGTGCCGGTCTGAGGGCGTGGCAAAAGCAATGGGCAGACCCAATGGCCACCAAGGCGCTGGACAGATTGCAAGACAGATATCCAGACTGCGCGGCACTGGTCTTTGCCGATCTGTCCACGCAGATGGCCCTGATCACCAATACCCAGACGGCGTTCCGCCGCGAAACGCTGGATTCGCTCTGTGCCGAGGCAGCACTTGCCTTTGGCACCAAGGGCAGGCCGGCCATCGGCGACAGTGCCGCCATGACAGTATTTGTCGCAACCCGCGATCACCTGCGGATCTATCTGCGTTCTGCGCATGACCCCGATGATGCCTTGTGCTGCATCTGCGCGCATGACACCGCCATCGACAGCTTTGTCAAAGAGGCGCGCGCCTGTCTGGAAACGATCAGCAATGGCGCATGACCCCGGCCACCAAGGGACCACCGACCGTGACTGACCACAGCCTGCTTGTCACCAGACTGATGGCATTGGCCGCCGATGACAGCGTGTTCGTCGGTGGCGCGCGCGTCCTGTCACGGGCCGGATTGCCTGCGCCCTGACGGCGATGATCACGGAAATCGACTCTACCGTGCTGGAACGGACGCTGGTGTTCGACATCGACGGCATCGTGCTACGCATGGCGGTAGCGGGTCGCCGCCTGCGCGGGCTGATCGACATCGCGGGTATCCCGCCATCGGCTACAGCCCTGACAGGCCGCGTGCTGGCGCAAGACGATATCGCCACGACAAAGACGCTTGGCGCGTTTTTGGCGGACGTGTGCAAGGACGCGCAGCAGGTCACCGTGCGGTCGCACCCCGCCGAACCGCTGGGCACCCCGTCCGAGGCGGGCATTCCCGCAGCCAGCCTTGCAGGTCTGTGGCAGGAGGTTGAGCATGGCACCGGACAATCGCGGATGGCGCAGTTTCTGGTGGGGAATAGCCCGATGATTTTCGCTTTCATCCACGCAACCGCCGGGGTGATCACCGGCATGCAGGGCGATAGCACCAAGCTGGACCCGATCTGGCGCGACCAGTTCGCCACGTTCCGCAAACGGCAACAGGCGATCTTTGCGCATCAGGACGGCCCGCTTTTGGTCTGTCTTGACCAGAGCATGGGCGACGGGCGCGGCGTGGCCATCGCCGTGACGGGCGATGAGGCGGGCCTGTTCACCTATGACACCGCGGCAATCAGCGCGATCCTGGCATCGTGGCACAGGATCGCGCATTAGGTCACAGCCGCGCGGGAAACCCCGGCGCGCGCAGATCGGTCTGCAACAGATCTTCCAGCAGTTTCACGATCATCGGAGATTGCGCATCGCCGCCATAGGCCGCGCGCGCGGCGACATAGGTCTGTTCCGTCGCCCCCGCCAGATCCAGCGGCACGCCGAATTCGCGCCCGAAATCCAGCGCAAAGCCCAGATCCTTGAGCGCCAGATCAATGTTGAACGCGATGTCATAGGACCCGTTCAAGACCAGCGCCCCTTCGGTTTCATGCACGAAAGAATTGCCCGACGATGCCTTGATCGCATGCCACGCCTGCCCAAGGTCAAGCCCACCACGTTTGGCAAGCATCAGCGCCTCGCCGCAGGCTTTGAGATGGATAAAGGCCAGCATATTGGTGATGACCTTGATGATCGACGCCGACCCCAAAGGCCCCATGTGGAACACCTGATTGCCGATGGCCTGCAGCGCGGGCAGATGCAGGTCGAACATATCCTTGTCGCCCCCCGCCAGCATGGTGATCTGGCCTTGCGCCGCCAGATGCACGCCACCGGTGACAGGCAGTTCCATCATCCGCACGCCGGATGCCGCCGCCTGATCCGCAAAAGCCAGCACATCGTCGCGGCCAAGCGTGGACATTTCGATCCAATGCGCGCCGGGTTTCATCATGGGCAGGATGCGCGCCAGCACCTGTGCCGTGACGGCAGGCGACGGCAGACAGGTGATCACATGGTCAACCGATGCCGCCACCGCCTCTGGCGTGTCGGCCCATTGGGCACCGGCGGCGCAAACCGCATCACCCGCCGCGCGGTTCAGGTCGGTGACGGTCAGCTCCATCCCTGCGCGCCGCAGGCTGGCGGCGCAATGCCCGCCCAGATTGCCCAGCCCGATATAGCCGTAATGCATCGCGCGCCCCTTATTCGAAATAAATGCGGTAATCCGCACGGATCGCAGCATCGACATCCACGTCGATCTGCCGCCCCGCCTTGGCCAGAATGGTATTCTTGCGCGCGATGGCCTTGTCCAGCAGCATGGGCCGGTCCGCCTCGACCCATTCCTTGGGGCTCATCCGGTTGCCAAGCACGGGATAGATATATTCCGTCTGCATCAGTTGCAGCGTCTGGTCGGACCCAAGGTAATGGCCCGGCCCGCCAAGGCAGACCGCCTTCATCGCCTCGATCGAAGTGCTGTCTTCGGTCACGTCGATCCCACGCACGCAGCGCATGACCTGCCCCAGAATGTCATCGCCCAAGACCAGCGATTCCAGACAGAACCCCAGCAGGGATGCATGCATCCCCACCGCCTCGTAAACCATGTTCAGCCCCGACAGGCCCGCAAGGACATTGGTGATCCCTTGTTCCCAGCCAGCCTGCATGTCGGGCAGTTTGCTGTCGGAAATCCCCGCAGCGGCCCCCCCCGGCAGGCCATAGAAATGATGCATCTGCGCGCAGCCCGCCGTCAGCAGCGCCTGTTCGGCCGATCCGCCCGACATCGCCCCCGTGCGCAGGTCCGACACAAACGGCCATGTGCCGAAAATCGCCGGATGCCCCGGCGCCATGGCATTGACATAGACGACACCCGCCAGACATTCCGCCACTGCCTGCACGATGGCCAGCGCGATGGGCGCGGGCGCTGTCGCCCCCGCCTGCCCTGCGGACAGCAGCAGCACGGGCATCCCGCCGCGAATGCAGCTTTCCATCGCCATGCAGCTTTCCTCGGCGAATTTCATCGGCGGGACGACAAAGCAGTTCGAATTGGAAATGAACGGCCGCGCGCGCCATGCCGCCTCGCCCCCTGCGATCCGGTGGATCATGTCGAAACCGGGGGCCACATGCGACGGGTCGCTGAAGGACGTGCCGACATGTTTGGTGGTGCCTGAACAGCAGGCATAGATCGTGTTCAGATCCATTTCGAGGTTATCAAGAACATCGCGGCAGACCATGGCGCGCTGAAAGAAATGCACGTTATCAAGGTTATGCGTGATCCGTGCCGCATCGAACAGGTCCTGCGCCGTGCTGTCACGGTAGGTGTTGGTCGCAAGGTCCACGATATGCACCGCCGCCCCCGCCGTGCCGAAATGCACGTTGGTGCCGGACAGGTGCAGGTCGTGTTTCGAGTCGCGGCCGAACAGCGTGATATCGCGTGCGGCCTTGGCCAGCATATCCTCGACCAAGGCACGCGGAAACCGCAGCCGCCCGTCATCGCCAAGGATCGCACCGGCGCGGGTCATGATCTCGATTCCCGATTGCGGGGCTTGGGACAGGCCGATCTGTTCCAGCGCATCAAGGGCTGCGTGGTGGATGCGCAGCACCTCGGCATCGGTCAGAACCTTGAGCCGGCCACCGGGCATACCCGCGCGCACAGGGCGTTTATCCTCGGCCAAGGGTGCAGAACGCAAGGCGACCCGCGCGGCACGGCCACCGCTGCGGGATTTCAACTGGATCGTGTCGGACATGGGAAACTCCACAGGGGATACTGTGCGATCCTGCGCGCAAACCGGACATCTGGCAATCAGGCATTCCGGTTGTTATTGATCGGGATCACCGATTAGGGCAGAGTGATTTCCATGCAGATAGAATTGATCGAAACCTTCCTTGATCTGTGCGAAACGCGCAGCTTCAACCAGACAGCCGAACGGCTGGGGGTGACGCAATCCACGATCTCGGGCCGGATCAAGGCGCTGGAAAAGGCGATTGGACGGCCACTGTTCACCCGTTCACGCGCAGGCACGGCGCTGACCACCGAAGGGCTGCGGTTCGAACCCCATGCCCGCAGCCTGCGGCACAGCTGGATCACCGCGCTGAATGCGACGCGCGACAGCGGGATCGCGGGGGTGACCATGCGCATCGGGTTGCAGCACGACCTTGTCGGCATGGCGATCAGCGCGCTGATCGGGCAATTCCGCGCCGCCCTGCCCGATACGGTATTTTTCGTCGAGGCCGATTATTCCGCGCAGATGTGCGCCGATCTGGTGACGGGGGCGCAGGATGTGGCGGTGCTTTACACGCCAAAAATTCACCCCGATCTGTATTTCCAGACCTTGGGCGAGGTGCCTTATCTGATGGTCTCTACCCATGCGGCCCGGCTGAGCGAGCTGCGCGCCGACAGCTATATCCTTGCCAATTACGCCCCCGCTTTTGCGCAAAGCCATGCGGCCCTGCTGCCCGATCTGACCAATGTATCGCTATCCATCGGGCAGAATGCGGCGATGGTCGATCTGGTCACATCGCTGGCGGGCAGCGCCTATGTGCTGGCCCCGTCCGCACAGGCGCTGATCGCGGCGGGCCAGTGCCATCTGGTGACGGATGCGCCCGTCATCACCCAGCCGGTCTTTGCCGGTGTCACCCTGCGCAACCGGCACCGTGCAGCCTATCGGCGGATGGTGCGGATACTCGACGGCCATTTCGGATCCTCGCCGCCGATGACCGCTGGCCGGTCCTTGCGGATGACGCGCAGCGGCGCGCACTGACTGCGGCAGATCGCCCATGCAACGCGCGAAGCATTGACGAACAAAAGAAGAACATTAAAGTGGCGTCATGGTAAAAATGACCCTGCAAAACAAGCTCGCGATTCTGTCGGATGCCGCGAAATATGATGCCTCCTGCGCCTCGTCTGGAGGCGAAAGGCGGGATTCGCGCAAGGGCGGCCTTGGATCATCCGGCGGCGCGGGTATTTGCCACGCCTATACGCCGGACGGGCGGTGTATTTCGCTGCTGAAAATCCTGATGACCAATTTCTGCATTTTCGACTGCGCCTATTGCATCAACCGCGTGTCGTCGAACGTCGAACGGGCAAGGTTTTCTGTCGAAGAGGTCGTGACCCTGACGCTGGAATTCTACCGGCGCAATTACATCGAAGGGCTGTTTTTATCCTCGGGCATCATCAAGTCGCCCGACCAGACCATGGGCGATATGGCGCGGATCGCGAAAAGCCTGCGGGTGGATCACGGGTTTCGCGGGTATATCCACCTGAAAACCATCCCCGATGCAGCGCCAGAACTGATCAAGGAGGCGGGGCTTTACGCCGACCGTCTGTCGATCAATGTGGAACTGCCGCAGGATGCATCCTTGCGCAAATTCGCCCCCGAAAAGCGCCCCGAAACCATCCGCGCCAGCATGGCGCAGGTCCGGCTGGAAGGCGAGGCCGCCAAGGACAAATCCCACACCGGTAAACGCCCGCCAAAGTTTGCGCCCGCAGGCCAAAGCACACAGATGATCGTGGGCGCCGATGGCACCGATGACGTGACGATCCTGAACAGCGCGACGCGGCTTTATTCCGGCTATAAACTGCGGCGGGTCTATTATTCGGCCTTTTCCCCGATCCCCGATGCATCCGTCATGCTGCCGCTGGTGCAGCCGCCCTTGGTGCGCGAACACCGGTTGTATCAGGCGGATTGGCTGCTGCGGTTCTACGGCTTCACCGCCGAGGAGATTGCGACCGGCACCAACGCCGGCCATCTTGATCTGGAACTGGACCCGAAACTGGCTTGGGCGCTACAACACCGCGCGCAGTTTCCGGTCGATGTGAACCGCGCCAGCCGCGATATGCTGCTGCGCGTTCCGGGGTTCGGCACGCGGATCGTGGACCGGATCATCGCGACACGGCGCAATGGCGCCTTGCGGTACGAAGATCTGGTGCGCATGGGGGCCTTGATGAAAAAGGCCAAGGCGTTCGTCACCATGCCCGGCTGGACGCCTGCCGCGATGACCGACAGCGTGGATTTGCGCGCGCGGTTTGCGCCACCGCCCCAGCAATTGCAGCTGATTTGACCTATGCCGTCGCGCTGCCCGATCTTGGCACGCTGGACGCATGGCGTGATGCTGCACGGATCGCCATTTCGCACCGGATCGCGCCCGATCTGATCGACTGGTCGGGGGGTGGCGGATTGTTTGCGGCGAGCCCCCTGCCCGACCAGCAAGGGCCGCATCAGGCCAAGGTGCCTGCCGCCTTTTTCGACATCGCCAAATCCGCGATCTGGCATAAATCGCCCGACCGTGCTGCGTTGCTGTATCAAGCTCTCTGGCGGATCGACCGGCGCGATGGCGATCCTTTGTCCGCCGCCGATCCTTTGGGGCGGCGGTTGCAACTGCTGGCCAAGAACGTGCGCCGCGACATTCACAAGATGCATGCCTTCGTACGGTTCCGCGAATTGCCCGGCGACAGCGCCCGCCGCCGTTTCGCGGCATGGTTCGAACCGGAACACCACACATTGGAACCCGGTGTGCCGTTCTTTGCCAAACGGTTCGCCGATATGGACTGGATGATCGCCACGCCCGCCCTGACCGCGCATTTCGAAGGCGGTCAGCTACGGTTCGGCCCCGCCGCCGCCCGCCCCGATCTGCCGGATGATGCGTCCGAATCCCTCTGGGCCACCTATTTCGCCAATATTTTTAACCCCGCGCGGATCAAGCTGGATGCGATGCGATCCGAGATGCCCAAGAAATACTGGAAAAACCTGCCCGAAACCGCGCTGATCCCCGCGATGCTGAAAGACGCCGAAGCCCGCGTGCAGCGGATGCGCGCGGCTGGCAGCACCCCAGCCCGCCCCGGTGCGGCGGCAGTTTCCACCCGCTACCGTGCCGCGATGCCGCAGGCGGTGGATTTACCCGACAGCTTGGATCAGGCGCGCGAGGCGGCCATGCAATGCCGCCGCTGCGGTTTGTGCGAAAAGGCGACGCAGACGGTCTGGGGCACAGGTACGCCGGATGCCGCGCTGATGATCGTGGGCGAACAGCCCGGCGACCGCGAGGATCTGGAAGGCAAGCCCTTTGTCGGCCCGGCGGGGCAGGTCTTGCGGCAGGCGATGGCCGAGGCGGGGATAGACCCAGCCGCCACATGGCTGACCAATGCGGTCAAGCATTTCAAATTCACCCCGCGCGGCAAAAGGCGCATCCACCAATCGCCTGACCGCGCGGAAATCGACCATTGCCGCTGGTGGCTGGGGCTGGAACTGGGGTTCGTGCAGCCGCAACTGACGGTCGCACTGGGTGCAACGGCGGCCTATGCGTTGACCGGCAATGCCGCCCCGATAGCTGACCGGCAGGGCAGGATCGAACAGGGCCTGCACAACGGGCCGGTGCTGGTGACATGGCATCCATCCTATATCCTGCGCCTGACCGACGCGGCGGCTCAGGCCACAGCGCGCGCTGATCTGACAGCCGCCCTTTACGAAGCGGCGCGCCGCGCCACTTAGCAGGTGATGCAGACCAAAGGTGCACAGTGACCCGACCCGATGACAGATTACGCGGCACGCCCGTCCCGACAGGCCGCGCGAACCGCCTTTTGCGTATGGGCGGGATCGCCGCAGGGATCGCGGGCGGTGTCGCGTCAGGCGGCTTGCGGCGTCTGGCCAGCGGACAGCGCCCGGGCATGGCCGATCTGTTGCTGACCCCCGCCAATGCGCTGCGGCTGACCGATGGTCTGGCACAGATGCGCGGTGCCGCGCTGAAGATGGGGCAGATGCTGTCGATGGATACGGGCGTCGTGTTGTCGCCCGAACTGACCGCGATCCTGGCGCGGTTGCGCGATGATGCCCGCCACATGCCGCCCAAGCAGCTCCAAGCCGCGCTGAACGCGCAATGGGGCGAAGGCTGGCGCAAACGCTTTGCCGCGTTCGATGTGCGCCCCTTTGCCGCCGCGTCCATCGGGCAGGTGCATCGCGCCACGACGCATGATGGCCGCGACCTGGCGATCAAGGTGCAATATCCGGGCGTGCGCGCCAGTATCGACAGCGATGTGGGCAATATCGCAGGGCTGATGCGCCTACCCGGCCTGTTGCCGCGCGGCATGGATATCGCCCCGCTGCTGGCCGCTGCGAAACAGCAGTTGCATGAAGAGGCTGATTACAGCGCCGAAGCCGCGCATTTGCGCCATTTTGGCGCCCTGTTGGCAGGGTCGAAGGATTTCATCGTCCCGCAGGTGCAGGATGATTTCAGCACCGATGCGGTGCTGGCGATGACCTATATCACGGCCGATCCCGTCGATGTGCTGGTGGATGCGCCGCAGGATATCCGCGACCGTGCGGCGCGCGATCTGATCGATCTGGTGCTGCGCGAACTCTTCACCTTTGGGGCGATGCAGACCGACCCCAACCTTGCCAATTACCGCGTAGACCACGCGACAGGCCGGATCGTCCTGCTGGATTTCGGGGCGGTGCGCGGGATAAATCCCACGCAACAGGCCACGTTCCGCAACCTGATGAACGCGGGGCTGGATGATGACAGCGTGGCGATCAGGCAGGCGATGCTGGATATCGGCTATTTCGGCACGGCCACGCCGCCGCAGCATCAGGACCTGATCCAAGCGATGTTCGACACCGCGATGGTGCCTTTGCGGCAGGATGCGCCGTTCGATTTCGGCGCAACGGATCTGCTGGAACGGTTGCGCGACATGGGGATGGTGATCGGCAATGACCGCGACCTGATGCATGTCCCCCCCGCTGAAACGCTGTTCCTGCAGCGCAAGATCGGCGGCATGTATCTGCTGGCCACCAAACTGCGCGCGCGGGTCAATCTGCGCGCCTTGCTCGAAAATTACCGCACAGGACCCCAAAACGATGGCATCTGACCCTGACAAACCCCCCGTGATCGTGATCGGCGCGGGCATCACCGGACTGACCGTTGCACGCAGGCTGGCGGATGCTGGCCGCGCCGTGCTGGTGCTGGACAAGGGCCGCGGCATCGGCGGGCGTGTGGCGACACGGCGGGCAGCGGGGCTGCATTTTGACCATGGCGCACAATATGTCAGCGCGCGGGGCGCAGGTTTTGCAGCACTTTTGGGCGAACTGACGGTCACCGGCCATGTCGGCACATGGCAGGACGGGCACGTCGGCACCCCCGGCATGTCGGCGCTGGCCAAGGGGATCGGCGCAGGGCTGGACCTGCGGCAAGAGGCGCTGGTCACCGGCTTGTCGCGTGATGGCGATGGCTGGCGGGTGTATTTGGGGGATGAGACGCTGGCAGCGTCCCAAGTGATCTGCACTGTCCCTACACCGCAGGTGGCAGGGATCATCGGTGCGGATCATCCGCTGATCGCACGGCTGACGGATGTCGCCTATGCGCCGAACCTGACGCTGATGGCAGCGATCGACGGGCCTGCGCCCTTCGTTGTCGCCCACGACCCTGACGCCGATCTGGCATGGATCGCGCAGGACAGCACGAAACCTGACCGCCCGCAGGGGCCGCTGGCTTGGGTGGCGCAAGCCAGCACCGCGTTCAGCGCAACCCATCTGGAACTGGACAAGGATGCCATCGCCGATCTGATGCTGCCCTTGCTGCTGAACCGTCTGGGGGCGACAGCGGCGCAGGTCCGCTACACCGCTGCGCATCGCTGGCGGTATTCGCAGGTAACGCAGGCCTTGGGCGAAGCGTTCCTGCGCGACGATACCGGCACGCTGTATCTGGGCGGCGACTGGTGCCTTGGCCCAAAGGTCGAAGACGCATGGACCAGCGGCACCGCGATTGCCGATGACCTGTTAGCGCAGCATGCTGGCTGATCCGCGCATCGCACGGCTGATCACCCTGATCAGTGCAGCCTTGCAACCGCCTGCGGGGACGGGGCGGATCATGCTTGCGCTGTTGATGGGCGCTGTGTGCCATCTGCTGTTCGCCGCCGCCGTGCTGGCGATGATCGCGGCGATGTTCTTTGGGCTCAGCGAAAGTTTTGGCACCGTGCCGTGGCCTTGGGCCGCATTGGCCAATGCCGCACTGATCGCACAATTCCCGTTGGCGCATTCGTTCTTTCTGACCCTGCGGGGCAGCAAATTTCTGACCCGCCTGATCCCCGGACCGCATGGCGCGACACTGGCCACGACCACCTATGCGATCATCGCATCGGCACAATTGCTGGCGCTTTTTGCGCTTTGGACACCGTCGGGGATCATCTGGTGGCGCGCCGAAGGGGCGGCCTTCTGGGCGATCAGCGCCGCCTATGCCGCCAGCTGGCTGGTGCTGATCAAAGCCAGCTTTGATGCCGGTGCCGAGGTGCAGTCCGGCGCACTTGGCTGGATGTCGCTGCTGGCGCGGATCAGGCCGGTGTTTCCCGACATGCCGACGCGGGGCCTGTTCGCGCTGATCCGCCAGCCGATCTATGTGGCTTTCGCGCTGACGCTGTGGACCGTGCCGGTCTGGACGCCGGATCAACTGGTGCTGGCGGTCAGCTATACCGCCTATTGCCTGCTGGCCCCGCGGATGAAGGAACGGCGCTTCGCGCGCCGCTATGGCGCGGAGTTTGCGCGCTACAAGGCGGATGTGCCCTATGCGCTGCCGCGATTGAAAAAGGACAAATCCCATGCGCAATGACCTGACGATCTATGACACCTATGCCGACAAATGGTGGTCGGATGATATCCGCTGGGTCAGGACGCTGAAAAACCTTGTCCCCGGCCGGTTGAAACATTTCGACACCCTGATCGACTGGCAGGGCAAGGATGTCCTTGATCTGGGCTGTGCGGGTGGTTTCATGGCCGAGGCTTTGTCCAAACGCGGCGCGCAGGTCACCGGCATCGACCCTGCCAGTGATGCGATCACCGCCGCGCGCCAGCATGCACAGGCCGAAGGGCTGCGCATCGCCTATGATGTGGGCGTGGGCGAGGCGTTGCCCTATGACGCCGCCGGTTTCGATGCGGTGGTCTGCGTCGATGTGCTGGAACATGTGACCGACCTGCAAAAAGTGATGTTTGAGGTCGCGCGCGTGCTGCGCCCCGGCGGGCTGTTTTTGTTCGACACGATCAACCGTAACCCGCTGGCGCGGCTGGCCACAATCACCGTGGCCGAGGATATCCTGCGCCTGCTGCCGCGCGGCACGCATGATCCGGCGATGTTCATCAAGCCCGCCGAATTGCGCACCGCGATGGAAGCGGCAGGGTTGGTGCCTTCGCGGTTTACCGGATTGGGACCGTGCGGGGTAAACCGGCGGCTTGACCTGACCTTTGGGCCCTTGCCGCTGACAGCAATCCTTTACATGGGCCATGCCCGCAAACCGGAGACGACATGACCCTGACCCTTGCGATCCTTGCCACCGCGCTGCTGTTCGGCGGCATGGTGCTGTATTCCTTCGGCTTTGCGGCCTTTGTATTTTCCGCCCTGCCCGGCCCTGTGGCAAGTGCCGCATTGCGGCAGGCGTTTCCGCATTTTTATCTGTTTGTCATCGGATCAGCGACGCTGGCTGCGGCATTTCTGGTCTGGCACGATCCCGTGGGTGCCGCGCTGCTGGCACTGATCGCGGTGACAACCGTGCCGGCACGGCAAATCCTGATGCCTGCGATCAATACAGCCACCGACACGGGCGCAAAAGGCCGGTTCAAGGCGCTGCACGGGTTCAGCGTGGCAGTGACGCTGGCGCATATCGTGCTGGCGGGCGTCGTGCTGGCGCGGTTCGCATGACCGGCACACCCGCCGGTCTGGACCCTGCCACGATCAGCGAGATCATCGAAATGGCGCTGAGCGATCACACCAGTTTCGCCCAGATCCGCGATCTGCACGGCCTGTCCCCCGATCAGGTCAAAGCGCTGATGCGCCGCGAACTGGCACCTGGCAGCTATCGTGCGTGGCGCAAACGTGTGCGCGAATTCGGTGACAGGCGGGCGAATTACAAATAAACCGCCCAACCAAGGTGCAAAACCGCGTTGATCGCGCCAGGCAGCCAAGTTTGCCCATGCGTTTCCTGATCTGTGTGATATTTCAAGATCATGGACATCATTCTCATCACAACGGTGATCGCGTCACTGTTTCTGCTGATCGGCGTGGCAGAGCCGCTGGCCGACCGGCTGCGCGTGCCGTTCACGGTGATCCTTGCCTTGCTGGGCGTGGCCATCGCCAGCGCTGCGCTGTTTTTCCTGCGCACCGATCTGACCAATGCGCTGAACCCGCTGGCCGAGGCGATCCTTGGCCTGCCGATCCGGTCCAACGTGTTCCTTTACGTGTTCCTGCCGACCCTGCTGTTTCAGGCGACCTTGGGGATGAACCTGCGGCGGATGCTGGACGACTGGGTGCCGATCCTTGTGCTGGCTGTGGTGGCGGTGGTTGTGGCCACAGTCTCGGTCGGCTTTGCGCTGTCCGTGGTCAGTGCCCTGCCGCTGGCCGCCTGCCTGTTGGTGGGGGCCATCGTCTCGACAACCGATCCATCGGCGGTGGTGTCGAATTTCCGGTCGATTTCCGCACCGCAGCGGCTGAGCCGGATCATCGAAGGCGAAAGCCTGCTGAACGATGCCGCCGCCATCGCGCTGTTCGGGCTGTTCATGGGCTTTGTCATGCTGGGCGTCCCCGACCCCAATCTGGGCGAGGCGCTGGCACGGTTTCCGGTCCTGATCTTTGGTGGTGCCGTGGCGGGCTGGTTCGCGGCACGGGTCGCGGTTTGGCTGATGGCGCTGTTTGCGCGGTTCGAACTGGCGCAGATCTCGGTATCCGTGGCGCTGCCCTATCTGGCCTATATCGGTGCGGAACAGATGATCGGTGCATCGGGCGTGATCGCGGTCGTGACAGCCGGGCTGACACTGAACCTGACCGGACCCAGCCGCCTGCCGCCGCAATCATGGACCAACCTGCGCGAGGTGTGGGGGCTGCTGGCGCATTGGGCAGGGGCGCTGATCTTTGTGCTGGCCGCGCTGTTCATCCCGCGTCTGCTGGAAGAGGCGCGCCCCAGCGATTTCGCCCTGATCGCCGTCGTCATCGTGGCGGCCATCGCCGCGCGCGTCGTGATCCTGTTCGGATTGCTGCCACTGCTGACACTGCTGCGGGCCTCGCCGCCCGTGGACCGGCCTTACCGTGTGGCGATCCTGTGGGGCGGGTTGCGCGGGGCGGTGACACTGGCGCTGGCGCTGGCCGTCACCGAAAGCACGCGTGTCCCGCTGGAGGTCAAGCGCCTGGTCGGCATTCTTGCCACCGGTTTCACGTTGTTCACGCTGATCGTGCAGGGGTCAAGCCTGCGCTGGGTGATCGCGCGATTGGGCCTTGACCGGCTGTCGCCCATCGACGACGCGCTGTCGCGGCAGGTGGTGGCCGTTGCATTGCAGACCGTGCGCGAGGATGTGGCGCGCACCACCGAAAACTACGAACTCACGCGCGAGATTGTCCGGTCAGAGGCAAAGCGGTTCGGCGAACGGCTGGATGATGCCGTCAAACAGGCCGAGGAAAGCGCCGATCTGCTGGACCGTGACCGGATCACGCTGGGGCTGATCGCGCTGGCGGGACATGAACGCGACACGATCCTCGAGCGTGTGCGCGACAGGACGATTTCGGCGCGGATGGCCGAACAGGTGCTGACCGATGCCGAACGCTTGATCGAAAGCGCGCGCCAGGGCGGGCGCAGCGGCTATCAGCGCGCGGCCAAACGGTCAGTCACCTATGGGCGAGCGTTCCGCGCGGCGGTGGTCCTGCATAACCGGCTGAAACTGTCGGTGCCGCTGGCGCGGATGACGGCGGACAGGTTCGAATACCTGCTGTCGCAACGGCTGATCCTGCGCGATCTTGACGTGTTCATCGACGGGCGTATCCGCCGCATTCACGGCCGTCGCGTGGCGGATTTGTTGCAGGAACTGCTGGCCCGCCGGATCGAGCTGGTGGAAACCGCGCTGGAAGGGCTGCGCCTGCAATATCCGGGCTATGCCGAAGAGCTGGAACGCCGGTTCATCCGGCGCACGGCGCTGCGTCTGGAAGAACGCGAATATGCCACGATGCGCGACGACGGGCTGATCGGGGCCGAGGTGTATACCACGCTGGCACAGGATCTGGCGCAGCGCAGGGCGGCGGCGGAAACGCGCCCGCCGCTGGACATAGCCCCGCAAAGGTCCGATCTGGTCCGGCAATTGCCGCTGTTTGCCGATCTGGATGACGCCACGCTGAAACGACTGGGCCGCGCCTTTCAGACGATCTATGCCAATGCCGACGATATCCTGATCCGCAAGGATAACGCCGCCAAACGGGTGTTCTTTATCGCCACGGGTGCCGTCGAATTGCAGGTCGCGGGCCAGACATGGCGGCTTGGCCCCGGCGAGATGTTCGGCCAGATGGCGATCCTGATGCAGAAACCCCGCCGCGCCCTTGTGCGCGCGATTGCGCCATCCACCCTGCTGGTGCTGGACGAGGACCGGTTCCGCCGCCTGCTCATGCGCAGCGACAGGTTGCAACAGGCTGTGCGCGCCAGCGCCGAAAAGCGCGGGATCGCGCCGGAACGGCTGCTGGCGGATATCACAGCGGCCACACCACCAGCAACAGCGGAAGACTGACCGCGACAACCACCCGTTCAAGCGGCAGGCCCAGACGCCAGTCATCGCCGAAACCGCCCCCCCGGGGGGCCAAGGATCAGCGTGTTGTTCTGGTACCCGATCGGCGCCAGCAACGCGCAGGACGCGCCAATCGCCACCGCCATCAGGAAACTGTCGGGATTCACACCCAAGCTCGCCGCGATCCCGACGGCAATGGGGCAAAGGACAGCCGCCGTGGCGGCGGTATTCATCAAATCGGACAGGCAGAGGCATCGGTCAAAAAAGATCAATGCCTCCGGCGGGGATATTTGGGCTCGGAAGATGGGAAAGCGTCAGCGCATCAGCACGACCGGCACCTTGCAGGCGCGGATCATCGCCGTGGTGGTGGACCCGATCACAAGGCTGCGAATCCGGCTGTGCCCGTAGGCCCCCATCACCAGCATGTCGAAACCTTGGGTCTCCACCAGATCGGCCAGTGCCTTTTCAGGCTGGCCCGGAAGGACGGATGTTTCAGCATTCAGCCCTGCGGCTTTCAGCATCGCCTTGGCATTGGCAAGGCCTTTGTCCACCTCGGCCGAGGCTGCGCCAACGGTGACGACATGAATCGCCAGCCCCTGAAACAGCGGGCTGCGCGCGATGTGATCCACCGCTTTCATCGCGGATGCGCCGCCGTCATAGGCGACCAGCACGCGTGCAATCGGCTTGAAGGCGCGCGCGGCCACGAACACGGGGCGCGTGCTGGTGCGCACGATCCGTTCTAGGTTGGACCCCAGATGGCCCTTGGCGAAATCCGCATCCTCGCCACGTTTGCCGACGATGATGACGCGGGCATCGCCTTCGACTTCGGCAACCGCTTCGACCACGTCGCCGTGGCGCAGGCGGGTGCTGATGTCGGTGACGCCGTCCTTGTCCAGTATGGCCTGCGCATCGTCCAGAATGGCACGGCCACGCTGGCTCATCAATTTGGAGCGTTGTGCGTCAAGCTCGGCCAGTTCCTGCAACAGCGCCGTGCGCGCGCCCAGCGAAATCGCGCCGGAATGGTCACGCTTGCCCGATGTGTCGCGCGGGCCCAGCACATGGATCAGGTCCACCGCAGCCCCCGTGCGATCCGCGATCCATGCGGCATGGTGGCAGACGCTTTGCGCATAAATCGACCCGTCGATGAAGGCCACGATCTTTTGTGTCGGTGTCATATCCGTCTCCTCAATGCGCCATCAACTTGTCTATCGCGCCCGGCTTGTCGTGGATGGCCAGCTTGTCGACGATGGTTTCCGTCGCTTCGTTCATGCCGACGATATCCACCTCGGCCCCGTCGCGGCGGAATTTCAGCACCGCCATGTCCAGCGCCTGCACGGAACTGATGTCCCAGATATGCGCGCGGCTGACGTCGATCACGACCCTGTCCAGCGCCTCTTTGAAGTCGAAGGCGTTCATGAAATCTTCGACCGAGCCATAGAACAGCTGGCCTTCGACGACATAGGTCCGTTCGCGCCCGTCCTTCGAAACCGTCGTCGTGACCTTGAACAATTGCGCGATCTTGCCGGCAAAGAATATCCCCGAAAGCAGCACGCCGACCAGCACCCCGATGGCAAGGTTGTGGGTATAGACCACCGTCACCACCGTGGCGATCATCACGATGGACGACGATTGCGGATGTGTGCGCAGCGCCTTGATCGAGGACCAAGAAAAGGTGCCAATGCTGACCATGATCATGATCGCGACCAATGCCGCCATCGGGATCTGGCTGACCAGATCGCCCAGACCCACCACCATGATCAGCAGGATCACACCTGCGGCAAAACAGGACAACCGCCCGCGCCCGCCGGATTTGACGTTGATGATCGACTGGCCGATCATCGCGCAGCCCGCCATGCCGCCGATGAACCCCGTTGCGGTGTTGGCGATGCCTTGGCCGATACATTCCTGATTGCGGTTGGATTTCGTGTCGGTCAGGTCGTCGACGATGTTCTGTGTCAACAGGCTTTCCAGCAGGCCCACGATGGCGACCGCGATGGAATAGGGCAGGATGATCATCAGCGTCTCCAGCGTCAGCGGGATCTGCGGGATCAGGAACACCGGCAGCGTATCGGGCAGATCACCCATATCGCCCACGGTGCGCACGTCCCAACCGAAGACCATCACCAGCGCGGTCAGCACCACGATGGTGACCAGAGGTGAAGGGATGGCCTTGGTGATCAGCGGGAACAGATAGATGATCGCAAGGCCGCCTGCCACCAGCACATAGGTCAGCCATGTCACGACGCCGGGGTCAAGCTCGGGCAATTGCGCCATGAAGATCAGAATCGCCAGCGCGTTCACAAAACCTGTCATTACCGATTTCGACACATAGCGCATCACAAAGCCCAGCCGCAGGATACCCGCGCCGATCTGGATCAGTCCCGCCAGCACGGTCGCGGCCAGCAGATATTCCAGCCCGTAATCGCGCACCAAGGTCACCATCAGAACGGCGGTCGCTGCGGTGGCGGCCGAGATCATGCCGGGCCGTCCGCCCGTGATCGCGGTCAGCACCGCGATGGAAAAGCTGGCGTAAAGCCCGACCTTGGGGTCCACGCCCGCGATGATCGAAAAGGCGATTGCCTCGGGGATCAGGGCAAGGGCGACGACCAGCCCCGCCAACAGGTCAGCGCGGATATTGCCCGTCCATTGGGCGCGGTACGCATCGAGAGACATCATGTAAATCTTTCCTGTCCGGCAACAGCGCGCCGGCAAATTCTGGTGTTGACAGGTTGTCCGGCGGATAGGCGGCCGGAAGAGCCACCCGAGGTCATCCCCGGGTCCATGTTTACAGGTCGTGCTATACACGAAACGACGCCCGCGCCAAGTCTTTGTGGCCAATTAGGCGCGGCAGGCATTTACGCGCCCCTGCGTTTGCGGGGTTTCTTTTCCCGTCGGGTTCCGCCCACAATGGGACGACCCCTAGGAAAGACGATGCCATGACCACCAAACCCACCCTGCTGATCCCCCGCAAGCTGGCCGACGCCGTGCTGGACCGCGCGCGTGACAGCTATAACGTGATTCTGAACGCGGACGACCATGTCCTGACGCGCGATGAACTGATCGCCGCCTGCCAAAATGTCGACGCCGTGCTGCCCTGCCATTCGGAACATTTCAGCGCGGATGTCATCGCCGCCCTGCCCGACCGGCTGCGCATCATCGCCAACCATTCCGTCGGCGTCGATCATGTCGATCTGCCCGCCGCCAAGGCGCGCGGGATCGTCGTGACGAACACGCCCGATGTGCTGTCAGATGCCACTGCCGAAATTGCCATGCTGTGCATGCTGGGTGCCGCGCGGCGCGGGTCCGAAGGCGACCGGATGGTGCGCGAAGGGCGCTGGAATTTCTGGTCGCCGTCTTTCATGGTCGGCAGGCAGGTCACCGGACGCCGGTTCGGCGTGCTGGGCATGGGCCGTGTCGGCCAGATCACGGCTGACCGCGCGCGCGGCTTCGGGATGGAAATCCATTACCACAACCGCAGCCGCCTGAGCCCCGACAAGGAAAAAGGCGCTGTGTTTCACGACACGATCGACAGCCTGCTGGCGGTGTCGGATGTGTTGTCGCTGCATTGTCCGGCCAGTGCCGACACCACCGGCCTGATCAACGCCCGCACATTGGCGCTGCTGCCGGAACGGGCGATTCTGGTGAATACCGCACGCGGCGCGCTGGTGGACGAAGACGCGCTGGTCGCAGCACTGAAAAGCGGGCGGTTGTTCGCAGCGGGACTTGATGTGTTCCGCACCGAACCGGGCGGCAACCCCGCGCTGGCACAGCTGGATAATGTGTTCATGCTGCCGCATATCGGATCTGCCACATTCGAGACGCGCGATGCGATGGGATTCCGTGCGCTCGACAACCTTGATTCATTTTTTGCCGGGGCGGCACCGCTTGACCGTCTGGTGTGATCAACTTGGCCGTCGGGTGTCATCAGCCGCACCACTGAACGCCTTTGAGTTGTATAAAATCTTAATTTTCTGACGTGTTAGCGCAAACGCATGGCCAAAGGGCGCTTCGACACTTGCTTTTCGAAAATTGGTGATTAAAGTTGACCAACTCGATGTCTTTTGGCAGCGAAACATATCTGGGAGGATACAATGACAGAGAAAACGGCTCCGAAGGCCACGAGTGCGCTGTCGCGCCGGTCATTCTTGAGTAAAGGTGCCTTGGGTGGAACAGTTGCCGCCGGTGCCGCGCTGAGCGCGCCCGCCGTTCTGGCACAAGCGCCGCTGGTGGTACGGATGCAGACATCCTGGCCCGCATCGGACATCTGGATGGATTTTGCGCAGCAATATATTGATCGTGTAGAGGCGATGTCCGGTGGACGTCTGTCGATCGACCTGCTGCCAGCTGGTGCCGTCGTCGGCGCATTCCAGGTGATGGATGCAGTCAATGATGGCGTGATCGACATGGCCCACACCGTGCCTGTGTACTGGTACGGCAAATCCAAGGCCGCTTCGTTCTTTGGCACTGGTCCTGTCTTCGGCGGTTCCGCTAACACCATGCTGGGCTGGTTCTATCAGGGCGGCGGTGCCGAACTGTACCGCGAACTGACACAGGACATCCTTGGTCTGAACGTTGTTGGCTTTATGGGTTTCCCAATGCCAGCGCAGCCATTTGGTTGGTTCAAGGAAGAAGTGAACACCGCTGCTGATCTGCAAGGCTTCAAGTACCGGACCGTCGGTCTGGCTGCCGACCTGCTGCAGTCGATGGGCATGTCCGTGGCGCAGCTTCCTGGTGGCGAAATCGTCCCCGCGATGGAACGTGGCGTTATCGACGCGTTCGAGTTCAACAATCCATCGTCTGACTTGCGTTTCGGCGCGCCTGACGTGGCAAAGAACTATTACCTGTCGTCCTATCACCAGGCGTCGGAAAGCTTTGAATTCATCATCAACCAGGATTTCTATACCGACCTGGGCGACGATCTTCAGGCAATCCTGCGTTACGGCGTTGAGGCCGCGTCGACGGCGAACACAGCATTGGCGATGGACCAGTATTCCAACGACCTGCTGCGCATCCGCGACGAGCTGGGTGTGACCGTTCACCGGACCTCCAAAGACATTCTGCAGGCGCAGCTCAGCGCTTGGGACGGTCTGATCACCGAGCTGGAACAGGACGATTTCTCCAAGCGGGTTATGGACAGCCAGCGCGCATGGGTCGACAAGGTCGCCTATTACGAGCTGATGAACGCACCTGATCTGGCGCTTGCCTACGAGCATTACTTCCCCGGCAAGCTCGCAATCTGATCCGACGGATCACAACCACGATAGAACCGGGGGTGCGATGCGCCCCCGGTTTGTCACGACATGAAGGGGAACAATCATGATCCGCTATATTGAATTTGCCGACAAGTTGTCGGGTTACTTCGGCAAGGCCTTTGCCTGGCTTATCATCATGATGACCTTCGGCATGAGCTTTGAAGTGTTCATGCGATACTTTTTGAACAAGCCGACACCATGGGCGCTTGACGTGTCATTCATCATGTATGGCACGCTGTTCATGATGGGCGGGGCCTATACCCTGTCGCGCGGCGGCCATGTCCGCGGCGATTTCATCTATCGGCTGTGGAAAGTGCAGACACAGGCCAAGGTCGATCTTGTGCTTTATATCCTCTTCTTCTTTCCCGGCGTTCTGGCGCTGATCTTTGCAGGCTGGAAATATGCCGCGCGGTCATGGAGCTATGCCGAGGTCAGCATCAACAGCCCTGCGGGTGTGCCGATCTATCAATTCAAGACCATCATCGTCGCCGCAGGCATCCTGCTTTTGTTTCAGGGAGTAGCGCAAGTATTTCGCTGCATCCTCGCCATCCGCGAAGGCTATTGGCGCCGCGCCGCCGAGGACGTCATGGAAACGGAAGATCTGTTGATCAAACAAGCCGCTGAAAAAGCGGCGCAAGGCCAGTGAGTGCGCTCAGGGCGCCAGGTCCCCATTTTACGGAGTATAGCAAGTGACTGATCCGCAAGTTGCCCTGATGATGCTTGGCATCTTCATTGTCCTCGTCTTTCTTGGTTTTCCAATCGCATTCACGCTTATGGCGATGGGGATCGGGTTTGGCTACTACGCCTATTACGAACCAGATCGGATGTGGCGCACCTTCAACCGGCTGACAGAGGATGCAGATGGATGGACATCCTTCACCGCCTGGATCGAAGGGTTCTATAACAACAGGATCTTCGATCTGTTCGTGAACCAGACCTATACGGTGATGTCGAACGAAGTTCTGACCGCCGTGCCTTTGTTCTTGTTCATGGGCTATGTCGTCGAACGCGCCAATATCGTGGACAAGTTGTTCACAACCTTGAACATCGCCGCCAAGGGCATGCCGGGGTCGATGGGTGTTGCAGCCCTTGTGACCTGCGCCTTGTTCGCCACGTCAACCGGTATCGTTGGTGCGGTCGTGACGCTGATGGGCCTGCTGGCGCTGCCTGCCATGCTCAAGGCGCGCTATGACACCAGCTTTGCGTCCGGTATTATCTGCGCGGGCGGCACGCTGGGCATTCTTATTCCGCCATCGATCATGTTGATCGTCTACGCCGCCGCCTCGGGCGTGTCGATTGTCCGGCTTTATGCGGCCGCGCTCTACCCCAGCCTGGTGCTGGTCGGGCTTTACCTGACCTATATCATCGGCCGGTCGATCCTGCAGCCAAGCGTGGCCCCCAAGCCGACCAAGGAAGAAGTGCCTGACGTCCCGTTTGGTGAACTTCTCTGGATGCTGATGACATCGATTTTCCCGCTGGCGTTCCTGATCCTTGCCGTGTTGGGGTCGATCCTGTTCGGTTTGGCCACCCCGACCGAGGCCGCGTCGATCGGGGCCTTGGGTGGGATGTTGCTGGCAACCGCCTATCGCGCGATGAGCTATCAGAAACTGCGCGAAAGCGTGTATCTGACGGTGCGCACCACGGCGATGGTCTGTTGGTTGTTCGTCGGGTCATACACCTTTTCGGCGGTGTTTTCGTATCTGGGCGGTGAACACCTGATCTCGGAATTCGTGATGGGGTTCGATTTGACACCGTTCCAGTTCCTGATCCTTGCTCAGCTGATCATCTTTTTGCTGGGCTGGCCGTTGGAATGGTCAGAAATCATCATCATTTTCGTGCCGATCTTCCTGCCGCTTTTGCCGCTGTTCGGGGTTGACCCGCTGTTCTTTGGCATCTTGGTGGCGCTGAACCTGCAGACATCGTTCCTGACCCCGCCGATGGCGATGTCGGCCTATTACCTCAAAGGGATCGCCCCGCCTTCGGTGCAGCTGTCGCATATCTTCAAGGGTGTGATGCCCTATCTGGGCATGGTCTTTATCTGCATGTTCCTGATGTATGAGTTCCCTGCGCTGGTCTTCTCTTTGCCGGATGCGATCTATGGCGCACGGTAAAGCCACGACGGCGCGGCTGGGTGACAGCTTGATCACGCTTGACCCGCTGGACATGCGCGACAGGCTGGCGTCAGGTGCCATGCGTGCAGCTGATCTGGCGGCGGCCTGTATCGAGCAGGTCAAGCGGCGCGAAGCAGATGTGCAGGCTTGGGCCTGGCTGGATGAACAGCACGTGATGACGCAGGCAGGGCGGCTGGATGCCCAGCGCAAGACGGGCCATCCGGTCGGCCCCTTGCACGGCCTGCCAGTGGCGTTGAAAGACATCATCGATACCAACGGCATACCGACCGAAAACGGCACGATTATCGACAAAGGCCGTGTTCCGACCGAAGACGCTGTGATTGTGCGCAAGCTCAAGGCGGCGGGTGCCTATGTGATGGGCAAGACAGTCACAACCGAGCTGGCCTATATCGCGCCGGGCAAGACCCGCAATCCCGTCAATCCCGACCACACGCCCGGCGGATCGTCGCAGGGATCTGCGGCGGCGGTCGGTGCGGCCATGGTGCCGCTTGCCATCGGCACACAAACGGGTGGATCGGTCATCCGGCCAGCTGCCTATTGCGGTGTTGTAGGCTTCAAACCCAGCTTTGGGATGATCCCGCGCACAGGTATCCTGTCGCAATCGCCCTCGCTCGACACTGTCGGGGTCTTTGCGACCAGTGTGGCCGGTGTGGCGATGCTGGCCGATGTGCTGTGCGGGGACGATCCCGCTGATCCCGCCACCACGCTATCGGCACCACCGCGCCTGCTTGCCACCGCATTGTCGGACGTGCCTGTGCGGCCGACGCTGGCACTTATGGCCCACATGCCCGGTGACACGGCCCCTTCCGAGGATATGGCGCTCGCCATGCAGGAACTGTCGGATCTTCTGGGCGAGGATGCCTTTGCCCTGACCCTGCCGATCCTCTTCGACGAGGCCGCAGAGATCCGCGAACGGATCAACTTTGCCGAGATGGCGAAATGCTATTACGGTTATGAACGGCGCGGGCGCCAACAGCTATCTGAAATCACGCTGGCCGCGATCGACGCCGGCAAGGCCGTGCTGGCGCGCGACTACCTCGCCGCGCTCGACTGGCCCAAGCTGCTGAACGCGGCGCTGGATGAAATCTTTGCCCGCTGTGACGCGATTATCTGTCCCGCAACGCCCACATCTGCCCCTGCAGGGCTGTCGTCGACCGGCAGTGCGGTGTATAATGGGTTGTGGACGCTGTGTGGCGTACCGGTCGTCACGCTGCCACTGTTCGAGGACTCGGCAGGCCTGCCGATGGGTCTGCAGGTGGTGGGTCGCCGGGGCAATGATGCCCGATTGCTGCGCACGGCGCGGTGGTTGACAAGTGAACTCAAAAAAACGAGCGGAGTAGTGACCAATGTTTGAGCGCGGCTTGGCGATTTTCGCCTTCATCATGCTTTTCGGCTTCGTTGCAATCCTTGTTATCAAACTGGAAAGGCTGGATATCGCAGTAATCGCCGCGATCACCCTTGCCCTTGCAGGCTGGGATGTGCTGGGTAGCAAGAAAAGCTGAAACACCGGCACGGCGGATGCGTCCGGCCGGTGCTTGTGCAAACTTGCGTGTTCTGTTCCCTCAAAGGGCTGCCTTTTCCTGAAAACCGCTTGACCTTTGTCGCCCCGACAGGTTGAACGGCGCTGATAATTGATGTGGGAAACAGGTGTTTTCAGATGAACGAGCAGAACCGTAACCTCATCCTTGCGACGCTTCTCAGCTTCGCGGTGATCATGACGTGGACCCTGCTGTTCCCGCCCGAAGAGATTGCTGTCGATCCCGCGGCTCAGGTTGCAACCCAATCCGTTGATCCGACAGTGCCGCTGGCCGATCCGGCAACACCCGACGCCACTGCGCCCACGACTGCCGATCAGACAGCTGCCGAGGTTGCGCGTATCGCGATCGAAACCCCCGAACTGACCGGGTCGGTTTCCATGCTGGGCGGGCGGATCGACGATCTGGCGCTGACCGATTACCGCGAAACGCTGGATGAGGGCGCGCCGATCGTGCGCCTGTTGCGCCCTGTCGGCGAACTTGATGCATATTTTGCGGCGTTCGGCTGGACCGCGACCGACGGCATTGACCCCGCTGCAGTCCCCGGCCCTGATACGATCTGGTCCGTCGAAACAGGCGAGACGCTGACGCCATCCACGCCCGTAACGCTGGTCTGGGACAATGGCGCAGGCCAGATTTTCCGCACCGAAATTTCGGTCGACGACCAGTTCATGTTCAGCTTTGCGCAAAGCATACAGAACGTCAGCACCGATACCGTCAGCGCGCGGCCCTACGGGCTTGTGCGCCGGCATGGCGAGCCGTCGGATGCGAAACGGTTCTTCATCCTGCACGAAGGTCTGGTGCGGATGTCCGATGGCGAGCTGGAAGAAACCAGCTATAGCAACATCACTGATCACACATTCGACGAACGCGAACGGACGCTGGCTGACCGTATCGAAGTGCAGCAATCCGGCTGGATCGGCTATACCGACCATTTCTGGATGACCACACTGATCCCTGCGACAGGCACGCCGTTCCGGTCCACGTCCAAGTATTTCGAAGCGCGCGATCTTTATCAGGTCGAGGCCGTGATGCCCCCCAGTATCGTAGCCGCCGGTGAGACCGCCACCGTCACCACACGCTTGTTCGCAGGCGCCAAGGAATGGGAGGCGATCACCCATTATGAAAACGAAACCGGCGTGGATCGCTTTATCGACAGCATTGATTGGGGCTGGTTCTTTTTCCTGACCAAGCCGATTTTCTGGCTGCTTCATAACCTGAACATTATCATCGGCAACATGGGCTGGTCCATTCTGGCGCTGACGCTGATCCTCAAGGCACTGGTGCTGCCCTTGGCCTATAAATCCTATGTCTCGATGGCGCGGATGAAGGAACTGCAGCCCGAGATGGAAAAGCTGAAGGAACGTGCCGGCGATGACCGGCAGGCCATGCAGCAAGGCATGATGAAGCTGTATAAGGAAAACAAGGTCAATCCGGCGGCGGGCTGTCTGCCGATCCTGTTGCAGATTCCGATCTTTTTCTCACTCTACAAGGTGATCTTTGTCACGATCGAATTGCGCCATGCGCCGTGGATCGGCTGGATCGACGATCTGAGCGCACCTGACCCGTCCTCGATCATCAACCTGTTTGGCCTGTTGCCCTATGCGGCACCCGATCCGGGATCAATCCTGTCGCTGATCTTTATCGGTCTGCTGCCGATCCTGCTGGGCATATCGATGTGGATGCAACAGAAACTGAACCCGGCCCCGACCGACCCTACGCAACAGATGATCTTTGCCTGGATGCCATGGGTGTTCATGTTCATGCTGGGTGGTTTTGCATCCGGTCTGGTGCTGTACTGGATCGCCAACAACATCATCACTTTCGTGCAGCAATATGCGATTATGCGCAGCCACGGGGCGAAACCCGATGTATTCGGCAACATCAAATCGGGGCTGAAACGCAAAAAGGCGGATGCGGACATCAAGTCTGACAAATAGGATAGATGAACCGATATGGAACTGCGCTTTCCCGAGGCTGCCACGCCTGACGATGCCAGCATAGAGGTTGGGCGCATGCTGTTCGCGGGCGAAACCACCTTTGTCAAAGGTGTCGTCGCCATGGACGGCCTGCCGCCCGCCGACCGGATCGAGGTCTGTTTCGCAGGCCGGTCCAACGTTGGGAAATCATCCCTGATCAACGCGCTGACCGGCCGCAAGGGGCTGGCGCGCGCGTCGAACACCCCGGGACGCACGCAGGAAATCAACTTTTTCACCGCGGGCGACATCTATGTCGTCGATTTGCCGGGCTATGGTTTTGCCAATGCGCCGGTCGCGGTGGTCGATAAATGGCAGCGCCTGCTGAAACAATACCTGCAAGGCCGCCAGACCCTGCGGCGGGTTTTCGTGCTGATCGACGCGCGCCATGGCGCCAAAGCGGTCGATGAAGAAATCATGTCGCTGCTTGACGCCTCAGCCGTGACCTTTCAGGTCGTGATGACCAAGGTCGATAAATTGCGCGGTGATGCCTTGGCAGAATCACTGGCCAAGACCCGCGCCGCACTGGTCAAACACCCCGCCGCCTATCCCGAGCTGATCCTGACCTCGGCTGAAAAAGGCGAAGGCATCCCCACATTGCGCGCCATCATCGCAGGGATATCATGAAGAAAAGGACCCCCGACATGAACCGTGACTGGATCGCGACCGCCCGCACCCTGTCCGAGGCCCTGCCCTATCTGCAACGCTATTCCGGCGCTGTCGTCGTGGTGAAATTCGGCGGCAATGCCATGGGCGACGCCGATGCGATGGCCGAATTCGCCCGCGATATCGTGCTGATGAAACAGGTCGGCATGAACCCCGTCGTCGTGCATGGTGGTGGGCCAATGATCAACCAGATGCTGGACAAGCTAGGGATCAAGACCGAATTCGTGCGCGGCCAGCGTGTCACCGACAAGGACACGGTCGAAGTCGTGGAAATGGTGCTGACCGGCCTTGTCAACAAACGCATCGTGCAGGCAATCATGGACGAAGGCGGGCGCGCTGTGGGCCTGTCGGGCAAGGATGACGACCTGATGGTCGCAGAGGCGCTGAACCCCGAACTGGGCTTTGTCGGCCGTCCTGTGGAAATGAACGTGCAGGTGCTGCGCGATCTGAACGCCGCAGGCATTATTCCCGTCGTGGCTCCGGTGGCCACCGGCATGGATATGCTGGAAACCTTCAACGTCAACGGCGACACGGCGGCGGGTGCCATTGCCGGCGCTCTCAAGGCGGACCGGCTGCTGCTTCTGACCGATGTGCCCGGCATCAAGGATGCCAGCGGCGAGGTTGTGACCCAGCTGACCCCCGATCAGGTCCGCGCGATGATCGCCGATGGCACGATCAACGGCGGCATGATCCCCAAGGCCGAAACGGCGCTGATGGCGGTCGAACAGGGCGTGCGCGCGGTGGTGATCCTTGATGGTCGCCTACCCAATGCCAGCCTGCTGGAATTGTTCACCGAACATGGCGCAGGGTCCATCATCCGCGAACCGCGCTGACGATGACCGCCAGCGCGCTTGACGATGCACTTGTCTTGCACGGGCTGCATGTCGCGGGCGCGTTTCCGATCCAGCCGGATGACGCATTACCGCGCAAGGACGGCTCACTGGTCCTGATCAGCCCCGCAGAACCGGCGTTCTGGCCGGTCTTCACCGCCAGCCCCGAATACCGCGACGGCCAGCCCGACCCGATGGACCGCTGGTCGCGCCGGGTCGGTGATGCGCTGGCACAGGATTTCGGCGCGCTGGCGCTTTACCCGTTCGGCGGCGCGCCGTTCCTGCCGTTCTACACCTGGGCGCTGCGGTCGGGGCGGGCCTGGGCGTCACCCATCGGGTTTCTGGTCCATGACACGGGTGGGCTGTTCATCTCTTACCGGATGGCGCTGCTGGTGCCTTGGGTCGCAGCGACAGGCGCGGGCACTCGCCCCTGCGACAGCTGCACAGACCAGCCCTGCGCCAATGCCTGCCCTGTCGGGGCCTTCGCCAACAGCTACGATGTCACAGCGTGCAAGGACCACTTGCGCAGCCCAGCAGGACGGGATTGCATGACGCAAGGCTGCGCTGCACGTGGCAGCTGCCCCGTGGGCCAAGGCAACCGCTTGCCCGCCCATGCCGCCTTTCATATGAGGTCTTTCCTATGACCCTGACGCTGATCCTGATCCGCCATGCGAAATCCAGCTGGGACGATCCTTTCATGGACGATCACGCAAGGGTGCTGAACGACCGCGGGCGCGGCGCGGCCCCTGCCATCGGCGCATGGCTGGCCGCGCAGGGGCATGTGCCGGATGTCATGCTGTGTTCCGATGCAGCCCGCACGCAGGAAACCGCGGCGCTGATCCTGCCGCATCTGACGCCAACACCGACGCTGCAATTGGTGCCTGCGCTTTACCACGCCAGCCCCGACATGATGCTGAACCTTTTGCGCAAACAGACCGCGCGTAGCGTGGCGATGATCGGGCATAATCCGGGCATCGCCATGTTCGCCGACGGGATGATCGAAAAGCGCCCCGCGCATCCGCGGTTTGGCGATTACCCGACCTGCGCCACCTGCGTGATCACCTTCGACACCGCGGATTGGGGCAATGCCGCCCGCCACAGCGGCAGCTGCACCGCCTTCATAACCCCCGCCGACCTGCCCATCTTCAGAGCCTAAATATCCCCGCCGGAGGCTAGAAATTTCTTAATCCGACCACTCAATGCCCGAGGATCTGGCTCAGGAACAGCTTGGTCCGTTCGGACTGCGGATTGTTGAAGAACTCTTCAGGCTCGTTCTGTTCGACGATCTGGCCCTGATCCATGAAAATCACACGGTTCGCCACCTGACGGGCAAAACCCATCTCATGCGTGACGCACAGCATGGTCATGCCATCCTCGGCAAGGCTGACCATCGTGTCCAGCACTTCCTTGATCATTTCAGGGTCAAGCGCCGATGTCGGTTCGTCAAACAGCATGATGCGCGGGCGCATGCACAAGGACCGTGCGATGGCGACGCGCTGCTGCTGGCCGCCGGACAACTGGCCGGGGTATTTCAGCGCCTGTTCGGGGATCTTGACCTTGGTCAGGAAATGCATCGCGATCTCTTCGGCTTCGCGCTTGGGGATCTTGCGGACCCAGATCGGGGCCAACGTGCAGTTTTCCAGAATGGTCAGATGCGGGAACAGGTTGAAATGCTGGAACACCATACCGACCTCGGACCGGATCCGGTCCACATTCTTGAGGTCGGACGACAGCACCGTGCCATCCACGGTGATCTGGCCTTTTTGATGTTCTTCCAGCGCGTTGATGCAGCGGATCAGCGTCGATTTGCCAGACCCCGACGGCCCCGCAATGACGATCCGTTCGCCGCGCTGCACCGTCAGGTCAATGTCGCGCAACACGTGGAACGTGCCGTACCATTTGTTCATGTTGCGGATTTCAATTGCCACCTCGTCAGAGACATTCGCGGCAAGCCGGGTGGTCCCGACGCTATCCAGTTCAACTTGGGCCATGATCGTCTCTCCTCAGCGGTGGTCAGTCCGGAGACGACGCTCCAGATACATTGAATAACGGGACATGAAGAAACAGAACATGAAGAACAGCCCCCCCACAAAGATGTAAAGTTCCCAGTAAATGCCGTTCCATTCACTGGTGGCGCGGATCGCATTGGTCAGGCCCAGCGGGTCACGCAGACCGATGAACACGACCAGCGTGGTATCCTTGAACAGCCCGATAAAGGTGTTCACGATCCCGGGGATCGAGATTTTCAGCGCCTGTGGCAGGATGATCAGCCGCATGGATTTCCAGTAATCCAGCCCCAGCGAATCTGCCGCCTCGTATTGCCCTTTGGGCAGGGCCGCCAGACCGCCGCGCACCACCTCGGCCAGATAGGCAGAGGCAAACAGCGTGACCATGATGATCACCCGCAACAACAGGTCGAACGTGGTGCCGGGTGGCAGGAAATAGTTCAGCAGCGTCGATGCGGTGAACAGCCAGACGATCAACGGCACGCCGCGGATCACCTCGATGAACGACACGCAGACCCATTTGATCAGCGGCATCGACGATTGCCGCCCCAGCGCCAGCGCGATGCCCAAGGGCAGCGACAGCACGATGCCGGACGTCCCGATGATGATGGCCAGCATGAAGCCACCAAAATTCTCGGATGCGGTATAGGGCAGACCCCATGGCATGGCGCCATCCAGCGCCCCGCGCAGCTGCGGCAGCAAGGGGAACAACCCGTCGATGCCAATCGCGCCCAGCGGGTTCATGAAGATGATCGCAAAGACCGCCAGCGAGACGATCAGCCCGCCCAGACTGCCGACAAAGGCAGAGGCATAACGCCCGGCCATGATCGTCGTCAAAAGGCCCAACGCCACCAGCACCGGCAACCACACAGACCCGCCCCACAGCAGGAAGAATGCAATGAACGGATATACCAGCGAAAAGATCAGCAGACTGCGTGGCAGGTTGGAATACAGGACCGGTGCCACTGCAACAACCAGCAAGGCAAGCGCGGCCAGCGGCCGCCAATATCCAAAGACAAAGATCGCCGCATTGCTGACGTCGTCTTTCATCGCGGAAATGAATTCGACTTGCTGGGTCGCGTTGAAACCGCCGCCGAATACGACCTCTGCGCCGCCAGCCGCGGCCAGTTCTTCGGCATAGAACAGCCGTGCCAGCACCGGATTATCCGTCGGATAGAAACCAAACAGCATCTGCAACCAGCGTTCGTTGACAACAGCCCAGCATGCCGCGCTTTCCAGCCCGCGCGCATCGCGGATTTCACGGCATTCGTTCAACGATCCTGCATCCCAGATCCCGTTGAAGGCCCAGGGGAGCATGCCCGACAGCACCGACCAGACGATATAGATCGCCAGAACCGTCATCAGCGAATTGAACCACCCCGAGAACAGGTTCTCGCGCAGCCATTTCACCGGACCCGCTACACCCGGCGGCGGTGCCTGTTCGGGCAGCATAGTGGCGCGGACAAAGGCGACTTTTGATGTGCTGGTCATCTCAGCGCTCCTTCAGCTTGACGCCGGAATTATAGAAATTCATGGCCGATGAAATGATCAGGCTGGTGATCAGATAGAATATACCCAATAGCAAGATCCCTTCCAATTCGCGTCCAGTCTGGTTGACGGTGATGCCGCCCAAGGTGGACCGCGCATCCATATAGCCCACGGCCAGCGCCAGCGACGAATTCTTGGTCAGGTTCAGGAACTGTGAAATCAGCGGCGGGATGATCACGCGCAACGCCTGCGGCAGGATGATCAGCTGCATGGTGCGATTTGGCTGAATGCCCAGCGCAAAGGCGGCCTCTGTCTGGCCTTTCGACACGGCCAGAATACCGGACCGCACGATTTCCGCGATAAATGCAGATGTATAAAGCGACAGCGCAAGCCACAGCGCGATGAACGAATTGCGTACTTGCAAGCCGCCCTCAAAATTGAAACCGCCCAGCACCGGATAATCCAGCGTGATGGGGCGGCCCAGCGCAAAGAACGCCAGCGTCACAGGCACAATCAACATTGCCAGCGACAATCGCAGCACCGGCAGCTGCTGACCCGTGTCTTCTTGGCGTTTGCGGGCGACATAGCGCAGCACGAAAATTCCGATGATCGACAGAATCAGAATGGCGACAACGATCCCCGACCCGTCGGCCCAGATTGGGTTCGGAATAAACACGCCGCGATTGGTGACCGCAACACTGTCTCCAAAGATCATGGCCGCAGTCCCGCCTTCGCGGAAATCGCGCGGCTGCGGTGTGGCTTCGGTCATCACGGCGAAAACGATCAGGATCCAGATTAGCAGCGGCGTATTGCGCATGCATTCGACGTAAAACGTCATCACGCGGGCCACGAGCCAGTTCTTGGACAGGCGCAGCACGCCTGCGAAAACGCCGATCACAGTCGCCAGAATACAGCCCAGCACCGCCACCAGCAGCGTGTTCAGAATCCCAACCAAGGCGGCGCGCGCATGCGTGTCCTGCGATGTGAAGGGGATGATTTGCTGGTTGATGTCATAGCCAGCTGTGGACCACAGGAAATTGAAACTGATGTCCTTGCCCAGAACAGCTAGGTTGGTGACGGTGTTGTCAACCAGTTGCGCCAGGAACAGCATGATCAGCATGGCTGCGACCACCTGAATGGTCAGCGACCTGTAGCGCGCATCGTAAAGTAACATACTGATGCGGAATGTTTCGCGCGGGTGATCAGAAATGTCTGCCATGCGCAGTCCTCTGTCTGGATACAACAACAGGGGAACAAGAAAGATCTTGCCCGCCAAAGGTCAGAATATCGGATGATTGGATGAAGAAAGGGGCCCGACCAAGGCCGGACCCCAAGCGATCAGCGATTAACGGAACGGGCCGCCATACATCAGGCCACCGTCGGTCCACTGCGCGTTCAGACCGCGTGCCAGACCAACAGCGGTGGATTCACCGATGTTCGCTTCAAAGATTTCGCCGTAGTTGCCAGAGACAGACAGCACCTTGACGGCCCAATCGGCGTCCAGGCCGAGCATCGCGCCCAGTTCACCTTCGGTGCCCAGCAGGCGGTTGACCTCTGGGTTGTCGGTTGGTGCCGCAGCCAGTTCAGCCACGTTCGCTTTTGTCACGCCGTATTCTTCGGCAGCGACCAGAGCGTGGGTTGTCCAACGAACGATATCACCCCATGCGTTGTCACCGTGGCGCACTGCGGGGCCCAGTGGTTCTTTGGAAACGACTTCCGGCAGGATCACGTGGTCACCGGGGGCTTCAAATGTTGCGCGCGTCGCGGCAAGACCCGAAATGTCGGTGGTGTAAACGTCACAGGCACCGGCAAGGTACTGCTGCTGACCTTCGGCATTGGTGGCGACAGGCACGGGCTCATAGCTGATACCATTGGCGCGGAAATAGTCGGCCAGGTTCAGTTCGGTCGTGGTGCCGGTCTGGATGCAGACGGTCGCGCCGTCAAGTTCGGACGCCGAAGACACACCCAGCGCGCGTGGCACCATGAAGCCCTGACCGTCGTAATAGTTGATCGCAGGGAAATCGAGCGCCAGATCGGTGTCGCGTGTGAAGGTCCAGGTCGAGTTGCGGACCAGCACATCGACTTCGCCAGCGGCCAGCGCGGTAAAGCGGGTCTGGCTTGTCAGTGGCACGAACTCGACGGCTTGGCCGTCACCCAGAACGGCGGCTGCGATCGCGCGGCACAGCGACACGTCGAAACCTTCCCAGTTGCCGTTCGCATCAGGTGCGGCGAAACCGGCCAGACCTTCGTTCGATCCGCACTTCAAAGAGCCGCGCGCCTTCACGTCATCCAGCGTTGCTGCCGATGCGATACCGGCGGTCAAGCCAGCGACGGCCAGCGCGCCGATAAATACGGTTTTTGTCATTTTTACCTCTTCCTGAGTTTCCGCCGATTCATTCGGCAGCCAGTTTTTATGCCACCCTTTGCAGGTGACGACTTTTACAAAGGCATAGCCCTTGTCCGAGTTTGCCTAGATTGTCCGATGAAACACCACTCGGTCAAGCGAAACTCGCATCACGAGCGACGCAAATGCCCTCAAAACAGGCAATACACAGGACAAATGCACAGATCAGTGCCGCCTCTGATCAGGGCGCGACAGATGGTAGAATCTTTCCGCATGCACAAAGGCCGCGCGCTTGACCGCAGCGGCCGCAGTGGCGTCTTCATCCGCGCCCCATTGGCTGATCTGCCAGTCCTCATCAACGCGCGACACATCCCAAGCGCGCGCGGCGTCCAGATGGCCACGCATCACGGCAAAAGCCAGAATCAGCGACCCGGACAGGCTGATCAGATCATGCGCCGCTGCCAGTCCGAAATCATCGACATAGTCCAGTTCGCGCTGCAAGATATCAAGGCTTTCAGCGGGTTGCGGCACCGGAACGACGCCTTCGCCAATGGTCAGCGTCACACCCAGATCGCGCGCCGCCCAGTCCAGCAGCGGATCCCAGACCTGCCGCTGGCGCAGGACCAACCCGTCCGGCGCGGGCGCGCGGTAACACAAAAGATCGCTGCCGCCGTATTCCGACAACAGGCCGATCACCTCGGCCCTTTGTGTGCGGACCTTGTCGATCGCGGCATTGGCGCTGCGGGTCACAGGCATGGTGCGCGGATCGACAAGACCGGTCTGCGCATCCCATTCCTGCGCCACGGCTTCGGCCATGGGCAGGGTCGGCACGATCAAAGCGGCCTTGGCCGGTGTTTTCACCGGACGGCCGTCCAAAGTCACGGTAAAGCCGCCGTCGCAGGCCTGGGGCGTGGCGGCTTTCCAGAATCGTTTCGGTTTCCAGTCGCTCATGATCTTGATCCGGTCAGTTGGTCGATGGCAGGCAAAAGGTCGGCAAATTGGTCGATCAGCAGATCGGGACGCAGGCTGTCGGCATCGTGATAGCCCCAGGACACACCGATGGTGCGCACGCCCGCAGCACGTCCCATATCCATGTCAAAGGTCGTATCACCGATCATCACAGCGGCGCGCGCATCGGTGCCAGTTTCGTTCAGCGCGGTCAGAATCATCGACGGGTTTGGCTTGGACGGGTGATCATCGGCCACCTGTTCGCTGTGGAACATGCCGCGCAATCCGTGGCGTTCCAGAATCTTGTCGAGGCCGCGCCGTGATTTGCCGGTGGCCACGGCCAGCAGCGTGTTATCCTGCCCGGCCAAAGCGTCCAGCGCCACCCGCGCACCGGGGTAAAGCGGGCTTAGCTCGCCTTTTCCATCAGCACCGCGCAGGTCCATGTATGCATCCTTATACCCCTGAACCAAAAGGGGGTGCCTGTCGGGGGCTTCGTCCGGGCAAAGCCGCAGCATCGCCACATCCAGCGACAGGCCGACAATCGACAACAGCCGCTGGCGGTCGGGCAGCACCAGACCTTCGGCGGCAAAGGCGGCAGTCATGGCGGCGACGATCTCGGCCTGGCTATCAACCAGCGTGCCGTCCACGTCGAATATCACAAGGCGCAGGTCACGCATCGGGCATGTTGAACGGATCAACGGGGGCGTGGCCGACGATCCAGCCCACAAAATCCCACGTGTTCTGCATATGCTCTGGCAGATCTGCGGTCAGATGCAGCGTCTTGCCGGTGGCGGGGTGTTCGATGGTCAGGCTGCGGGCATGCAGATGCATCTTGCGCCCGATCTCGCTGCCCATGCTGGCACCCCAGCCATCGCCAAGGTTTTCCTGCCCCGACCCGCCATATTTACCATCGCCGATGATCGGATGCCCGATTTCGGCCATATGCGCGCGCAGCTGATGGGTGCGCCCCGTGATCGGCACCAGCGCGCACCACGCGGCACGGCTGGCCAGCGTATCCATCACGGCATAATCGGATGTCGCGCGTTTCGCGCCTTCGGTGCTGGCGATCTCGTTGGGGTGGATACAGCGCATCTTTTCATTCTCGCCACCCTTGCCGTGGCCGGGGGCCTTGACCAGACCGTATTTGATCGTTCCCGCGCGCGGATGCGGGACACCGGCGACAGCGGCCCAGTAAATCTTGCGCGTCTCGCGGTGCTTGAGGTTCTCGGTCAATTGCTTGGCCATCATCCGCGTGCGCGCCAGCAACAGCACGCCCGATGTGTCGCGGTCAAGCCGATGCACCAGACGCGGTTTTTCGTCATAGCCGAACATCAGCGCCTCGGCCATGCCATCGACATGGCGGGTGGTGTTGGTGCCGCCCTGCGTGGCCAGACCATGCGGTTTGTTGATCGCGATGATATGGTCGTCGCGGTAGATCACGCAGGACTGGATCAGCTTTGCATCCGCCTTGGTCACGCCGTGGCGGGCCAGGGTGGCGGCGGCGGCCGCCTCTTCTTCGGTCGGCAAGGGCGGGATGCGGACTTTCTGGCCAACTTCGAGCCGCGTACTGGTTTTCACCCGCCCGCCATCGACGCGCAATTCACCCTTGCGGCACAGCTTTTCGATGCGCCCTTGGGTCAGATGCGGGAACAGGCGGCGCAGATAGCGGTCCAGCCGCTGATCGCCGTCGTCGGGGCCGATGGTTCTGGTGTGTACACCGCTCATGTCGTCATTCCTTTGGCAAGCCACAGGCCCAATCCGCAGGCCGCAATTGATAAAACCACCGAGGCCAGCACATAGCCGCCCGCCGCCATGATGCGCCCCGCCTCGACCAGCCGCAGCGTATCCAGCGAAAAGGCCGAAAACGTCGTGAACCCGCCCAACACGCCCGTCATCACGAAAGGCGCCCAGCCCTGCAAACCGCGCGCGGCCAGCAAAACCCAGACCAGCCCAATGGCAAAAGACCCCGCGACATTCACCGCAAGCGTGCCCATCGGAAAGGCCAGCACCGATCCGACCAGATAGCGCAGCACAGCGCCCAAAGCGCCGCCAAAAGCCACAAAGATCACAGGTGTCATCATCGGCCTGCCTTGGCCTGTCGGCGCGGGGATGTCAATTCTTGCCCCGCTTGGCGCGCAATCCGGCAAAGAAATCGACACGCTTTTTCAACTCGCGTTCAAACCCGCGATCCACGGGCAGGTAATAGATGCCGCGCTTCATCGTCTGAGGGAAATAGTTCTGCCCGCTGAAGCCGTCCTCGGCGTCATGGTCATAGGCATAGCCCGCCCCGAACCCCTGTTCCTTCATCAACTTGGTCGGTGCATTCATGATATGGGCAGGCGGTGGTTCCGACCCTGTCTGTTTCGCGGCGGCCAGTGCCGCCTTATAGGCGACATAGGCCGCATTCGATTTCGGCGCGAGCGCCAGATAGGTCACCGCCTGCGCCAGCGCCAGTTCCCCCTCTGGCGACCCCAACCGTTCATAGGTTTCCCAGCTTTGCAGACACACCGCCTGTGCCTGCGGATCGGCAAGGCCAATATCCTCGACCGCCATGCGCGTGATGCGGCGGGCAAGGTAACGCGGGTCTTCGCCCCCCGCCAACATGCGGGCGAACCAGTAAAGTGCTGCATCAGGGTCCGACCCGCGCACGGATTTGTGCAGCGCGGAAATCAGGTTGTAATGTTCATCACCCGACTTGTCGTATTTCACCGCGCGTTTCATCAACCGTTTGGTCAGGTCGTCGCGGGTCAGTTTGGCACCTGCTTTCCACGCCGCCACTTGTTCGATCAGGTTTAACAACGCGCGGCCATCGCCGTCGGCCATGTCCAGCAACGCCTCGCGCGCGGGGCCATCCAGCGGGAGCGCGCGGCCCAGTTCCTGTTCGGCACGTTGCGCCAGCAATTCCAGATCAGCCAGCGTCAGGCGGGTCAGGATGAACACCTGCGCGCGGCTCAGCAATGCGGCATTCAACTCGAAACTGGGGTTTTCGGTCGTCGCACCGACCAGCAGGATGGTGCCGTCTTCCATATAGGGCAGGAAACCGTCCTGCTGTGCCTTGTTGAACCGGTGGATTTCATCGACAAACAGCAATGTGCCTTTGCCGTTCTGGCGGCGCATCTTCGCGGCCTCGAACACTTTGCGCAGCTCCGGCACGCCGGTGAAAATCGCGCTGATCTGGACGAAATGCAGGTCGGTTTCATCCGCCAGCAGCCGCGCGATCGTGGTCTTACCCACACCGGGCGGCCCCCAGAACACCAGCGACGATAAAGACCCCGACGCCAGCATCGTGCCCAAGGGCGCATCGGCGCCAAGCACCTGTTGCTGGCCAATCACCTCTGCCAGCCGCTTTGGGCGCAGCCGGTCCGCCAGCGGGCGGGGGCCGGCGGGGGCGGTATTTGGGGCGCTGTCGAACAGGTCGGGCATAGCGTGATGATAGGCTTTCCGTGAAAAAGCGAAAGCCCCGCCAATCTGGCAGGGCTTTGCAAAAAATCAGGTCGTGGCGGGGAAATTAATCCTCCATCGCCTCGAACTCGGCCAGACGGGCCTTGTCAGCCGCGCCTTTGGCATTCACGTCGCGATCGACGAATTCGATGATCGCCATCGGGGCCATATCACCATACCGGAAACCGGCTTTCATGATACGCACATAGCCGCCCTGACGTTCGGCATAACGTGGGCCGATGATTTCAAACAGCTTGGCTGTGTGGATATCTTGCTTGAGCTGGGCATCGGCCTGACGGCGGGCATGCAGATCGCCGCGCTTGCCAAGGGTGACCAGCTTTTCGACGATACGGCGCAGTTCTTTGGCCTTTGGCAGGGTCGTCTTGATCTGTTCGTGTTCGATCAGAGCGCCGGCCATGTTGGCGAACATCGCCTTGCGGTGCTCGTGGGTCCGGTTCAGCTTGCGGTAGCCGCTTGCGTGACGCATTTGGTGTCTCCTTCAGATTTATACTTTGTCCAACGGTCTGATGCGTGCCAGCCGTATTATTGGGGCGGGATTGCCCAGGGTCGTATGGCGGGTGCGCATTTTGCGCACCCCATGAAAATCAAAACTGATCTTCGAATTTCTTGGCCAGATCTTCGATATTGTCCGGCGGCCAATCCTCGACGTCCATGCCAAGGTGCAGACCCATACCCGACAACACTTCCTTGATTTCGTTCAAGGATTTGCGGCCAAAGTTCGGGGTGCGCAGCATTTCTGCTTCGGTTTTCTGGATCAGATCGCCGATATAGACGATATTGTCGTTCTTGAGGCAGTTTGCCGAACGCACCGACAATTCCAGCTCGTCCACCTTCTTGAGCAGCAACGGATTGAATTCCAGCCCGTCATCATCGGAACCGGCAGAGGCCGATTCAGGCTCGTCAAAGTTGACGAAGATCGACAGCTGATCCTGCAGAATACGCGCAGCATAAGCCACAGCATCGTCAGGCGACAGCGACCCGTCGGTTTCCACCTTCATTGTCAGCTTGTCGTAGTCCAGCACCTGACCTTCGCGGGTCGGCTGCACGTCATAAGACACCTTTTTCACCGGCGAGAATATCGCGTCGATGATGATCATGCCGATGGGGGCATCTTCAGGCTTGTTCTTGTCAGCGGCAACGTAACCTTTGCCGGTGTTGACGGTCAGTTCCATGTAAAGATCGGCACCATCATCAAGGTGGCAGATCACATGGTCCTTGTTCAGGATCTCGATACCCGCAGTTTCCGAAATATCAGCGGCGGTCACGACGCCCGGCCCTTTGGCTTGCACGGACAAACGCTTGGGACCGTCGACTTCCATACGGATGGCGACGCCCTTGAGGTTCAGCACGATGTCGGTGACGTCTTCACGCACGCCCGGCACGGACGAAAATTCATGCAGCACGTTGTCGATCTGCACGGCAGTAATGGCGGCACCTTGCAGCGACGACATCAGGATACGGCGCAGCGCGTTGCCAAGTGTCAGACCAAAGCCGCGTTCCAGCGGTTCGGCGACCATCGTCGCTTGACGCATCGGGTCATTGCCCGGCTTGACGTCCAACTGCATCGGCTTGATCAATTCAGCCCAGTTTTTGTGGATCATATGTCCCTCCATCCTTGTTTGCCTTCATGTCCAAAAAGGCAAACGCCCGAGGTTTCAAAATGACGGATTGGGGCCGTGCAAAAAGATGCACGACCCCAATGCGTTCGGAGTGGTTTAGACGCGGCGGCGCTTTGGCGGGCGGCAGCCGTTATGCGCCATCGGGGTCACATCACGGATTGAAGTGATGTTGAACCCGGCAGCAGCCAGCGCGCGCAGCGCGGATTCGCGGCCGGAACCTGGACCCTGCACTTCGACTTCCAGCGTCTTGACGCCGTGGTCCTGTGCTTTCTTGCCCGCGTCTTCGGCAGCCATCTGGGCTGCGTAAGGTGTGGATTTCCGCGATCCTTTGAAACCCATCGTGCCAGCGGACGACCATGCGATCGCATTGCCCTGCACGTCAGAAATCAGGATCTTGGTGTTGTTAAACGAAGAATTCACATGAGCAACGCCAGCGGCGATGTTCTTGGAAACCTTCTTTTTGGTGCGTTTGGTATCGCGTGCCATCTGTCAGGTCCCCTTATTTCTTCTTGCCAGCAATGGCCTTTGCAGGGCCTTTGCGAGTGCGCGCGTTGGTGTGGGTCCGCTGACCACGCACCGGCAGGTTGCGACGGTGGCGCAGGCCACGGTAGCAGCCAAGGTCCATCAGGCGCTTGATGTTCATCTGGGTTTCACGGCGCAGGTCACCTTCGACGGTGAGGTTTGCGTCAATGAATTCACGGATCGTAAGAATCTCTGCATCCGACAGATCGTTCACGCGGCGGGCGCGGTCGATGTTGGTTGCTTCGCAAATCTGTTCGGCAATGGCGGGGCCAATACCGGTGATATAGGTCAGGGCGATTGGAACCCGCTTTGCAGTCGGGATGTTGACGCCGGCAATACGTGCCACGTTTGGTATTCCTTTTCGTTGCGGGTCCGTGATGCCAGACCCTTTTTTCACAACGGAAGCCCGGAGCATCAGGCACCGGGCTGCGTCATATCAGGTAAACCGCAGGATGAAGGGTGCGACCCCGCACCTGCGCATTGATTCCCTTGCGGGATGGCGCTGTTTAGGGGGCAACGCCCGCAGCGTCAATAGACCGCAAGCGGTCAGCCAAGGACCGCGGCGATGCTGTCGGCGACCACATCCACGCTTGCCAGCCCGTCAAGCGATGTCAGATCGCCCTTGGCATGGTAATAGCCGATCAGCGGGCTTGTCTGTTTGTAATAGGCCAAAAGACGCGTCCGCAGGCTGTCGGCATTGTCATCGGCACGGGCCTGGCCACCGGATGCGACCGTTTCGGCGGCGCGGCCCAGCACACGTTCGACCAGCACGTCATCATTGACCTGCAATTCGATCACATGATCAAGGCTCTGCCCCATGTCCGCCAGCAAATCACCAAGGGCATCTGCCTGCGCCAAAGTGCGCGGAAAGCCGTCAAAGATGAAACCACCATGATCGCCGCCTGATTCAAGCTGTTCACGGATCAGACCGATCACGATTTCATCAGTGACCAATTCGCCCCTGTCCATGACAGCGGCGACGGTCTTACCCATCGCGGTGCCGCTGGTCCGCGCCGCACGTAGCATATCGCCGGTGCTAAGCTGGATCATGTTGCGATCGTCTACCAGCTTGCGGGCCTGTGTCCCTTTGCCAGCGCCCGGTGGTCCAAGCAGAATGATGTTCATCGGCGCGACGGACCTTTTTTCTTGGTCGTGCTGCGTTTGCCGCGCAGCTGCGATTTTTCGATAAGCCCCTCGTATTGATGGGCAACCAGATGTGACTGCACCTGCTGGATCGTATCCATGCCAACCGACACGATGATCAGTACGGATGTGCCGCCGAAATAGAACGGGATCGACAATTCAGCGCGGATGATTTCCGGCAGCAAGGCGACCAATGCCAGATACCCCGACCCCAGCACCAGAATACGCGTGACCACGTAATCCAGATATTCCTCGGTCCGTTTGCCGGGGCGGATGCCGGGCACAAAACCGTTCTGGTTCTTAAGGTTCTCAGCCACATCCTCGGTCTTGAAGGCGACTTCGCGGGTGTAGAAATAGGTGAAGAACACGATCATGCCGCCGAAAAAGATCAGGTACAGCGGCTGGCCCGGACCGAACAGCGCCAGAATCGTGGACATGACAGGCCCGCTGGTGCCGCCGCTGAACGTGCTGATCGTCGTCGGCAGCAACAGCAAAGCAGATGCAAAGATCGCAGGGATGACGCCCGCAGGGTTCACCTTGATCGGCAGATGGCTGGATGATCCGTCATAGATTTTCATACCGCGCTGCTGGCGGGGATACTGGATATGGATCTTGCGCAACGACCGTTCCATGAACACCACGAAGGTCAGCACCACAATCACCATCAGCAGGATACCGATGATCACGAAAGGGCTGATCGCGCCGGTCCGGCCCTGGCTGAGGAATTGTGCGAGCGCGGCAGGGATTTCCGCAATGATCCCGACAAAGATGATCAGCGAAATGCCGTTTCCGATACCGCGCGCGGTGATCTGTTCACCCAGCCACATCAGGAACATCGTGCCACCGACGATGGTAATCACGCAAGCCGCGCGGAAAAAGAACCCGGGGTCAGAGGCCAGACCGCCCGCTTCGAGACTGACAGCAAGACCATAAGCCTGCGCCGTCGCCAGCACGACAGTGCCGTAGCGGGTATATTGGTTCAGCTTGCGGCGGCCTGCCTCGCCCTCTTTCTTGAGGTTCTTCAGTGGCTCCCACATGGAGCCCAGCAACTGCATAACAATCGACGCCGAGATATAAGGCATAATCCCCAGCGTAAAGATCGCCATCCGCGACAACGCACCACCGGTGAACATCGACAGGATGCCGCCGATCCCGGCCTGTGCCTCTTCCATGAATTGCTGCAGGGCAATGCCGTCGATCCCGGGAACCGGAATAAAGGTGCCCAGACGATAGATCATCAACAGACCGATCGTGAAAAAGATGCGTTGGCGCAGTTCAGTTGCCTTGCCGAAGGCGCTCCAACTGACGTTGGCTGCCATTTGCTCTGCTGCAGAAGCCATGTGAGTCTCTTTTCATGATAAACGCCGCTGAACGGTTCCCCGATCAGCGGCGTTTGGGAAAACTTGCAAGATCATCTAAGCGACGGTGTCGCCGCTCACAAGGTCTTACTCAGCCGCTGCCGATGTCTTGACTGCCGATGGCTTGACGGTCAGTGAACCGCCCGCCTTGGCCACGGCATCAACGGCACCCTGCGATGCACCTGTGACGCTGATCGTGGCTTTGGATGTGAATTCACCCTTTGCCAGAACGCGGATACCGTCCTTTTTGCGACGGACCAGACCGGAGGCGATCAGCGCGTCTTCGGTGATGTCGGCCTTGATGTCGATCTTGCCTTCGTCGATGAATTTCTGGATCAGGCCAAGGTTAACAACCGAGTATGCCTTGCGGTTCGGCTTGTTAAAGCCACGCTTTGGCAGACGCTGGTACAAAGGCATCTGGCCGCCTTCGTAACCCTTGATCGCCACGCCCGAGCGGGATTTCTGACCCTTGATACCACGGCCACCGGTCTTACCCATGCCGGAACCGGGACCACGGCCAATGCGCTTCTTACGCTGGGTGGCGCCTGGGTTGTCGGAAAGTTCATTCAGTTTCATGTCGCTACTCCTTTTGCCGGAACTGGCCCCCAGCGACGGGAGTGGCCAAACACGGCGTTACAATCGAGTCGGACCAAAGGTGCCGACTTGCGGCGTATAAACGCGGGGCCGGGGTTGGTCAAGGAAGGTTCAGGCTTTGCGGGTGATCTGCTTATGGCCGCTGTGCAGCGCACAGGTTGGCGCAGGCCCAAACAAAAACGCCCCCGGTTTCCCGAGGGCGTTTTAAATGTCGTAGGGTGGATCGTGATCCACCTTACCTGTGGCTTAGCCGCGCTCTTCGATGATGGTCACGAGGTGCGGGATGCTGTTGACCATGCCACGGACGGAAGGCGTGTCTTCCAGTTCCTTGGTACGGTTCATTTTGTTCAGCCCCAGACCGATCAGCGTGGCACGCTGCTTTTCAGGGCGACGGATCGGAGAGCCGATCTGCTTGACGACGATGGTTTTTGCCATGGTTTAAGCCTCCTCGACGACTTGTGCGGATGTGTCGGCTGCATCTTCCCGCTTGGGCAGAATGTCGGCAACCTTTTTACCACGACGCTGGGCCACGTTGCGCGGCGACTGTTCTTTCAACAGACCGTCCATCGTGGCGCGGATCATGTTATACGGGTTCTGCGAACCGATCGACTTCGACACAACGTCCTGCACGCCCAGCATCTCGAACACAGCGCGCATTGGACCACCGGCGATGATGCCGGTACCGGCTGGTGCCGACCGCATCACAACACGGCCAGCGCCATGGCGACCTTCGATGTCGTGGTGCAGAGTGCGGCCGTCACGCAGGGCGACGCGGATCATCTGGCGTTTCGCCTGTTCGGTCGCCTTGCGGATCGCTTCGGGGACTTCTTTGGCTTTACCTTTGCCGAAACCGACGCGGCCTTTTTGGTCACCAACAACGACAAGCGCGGCAAAGCCGAACCGCTTACCACCCTTGACCGTCTTGGACACGCGGTTGATGGCGACCAGACGGTCGGCAAACTCGGGTGCTTGTTCTTCGCGGGGGCGACGGTTGTTGCCACCCCGGTTGTTATCACGTTCTGCCATAGCTGGCGTCCTTGTCTTGTTGCCCGAGGGCGTTGTCCAATCGCGGTCGAAGCCGGATCATCGAGGGTGCGCCCGAGGCACAGCCTACAGTGCTTGTAGGGTGCGCATTCCTGCGCACCACCACATTAGATCTTCAACCCGCCTTCGCGGGCCGCATCTGCAAGCGCCTTGATCTTGCCATGGAACAGAAAACCGCCACGGTCGAAAAAGGCCTGTTCGATGCCGGCAGCCTTGGCGCGGGCTGCAATTGCAGCACCCACCTTGGCAGCGGCTTCGACATTGTTCTTGCCGACAACGCCCAGATCTTTTTCGAGTGACGATGCAGACGCAAGCGTCACGCCGTTCACATCGTCGATCAGCTGGGCGCTGATGTTCTTGTTGCTGCGATGTACCGAAAGACGCGCGCGTCCTACGTTGGCAGTGATGCCCCGCAGTTTGTTCCGAACGCGCATACGGCGCTTCAGAAACAGTGTTCTTTTGCTGTTTGCCATTTGTGCGTTCCTTACTTCTTCTTGCCTTCTTTGCGGAAGATGAATTCGCCTTTGTACCTGATGCCCTTGCCTTTATACGGCTCGGGTTTGCGCCATTCACGGATATTCGCCGCGACCTGGCCAACAAGCTGCTGGTCGATCCCTTCCACGATGATTTCGGTCTGCTTTGGGGCTGTCACGGTGACGCCGGCCGGCACTTCGAAGTTCACATCATGGCTATAGCCCAATGCCAGTTTCAGGACATCGCCCTGCATCGTGGCGCGATAACCCACACCAGTGATTTCAAGCTCTTTCTTGAAACCAGTGGTCACGCCGGTCACCAGGTTTTCGACCTGGCTGCGCGACATGCCCCACTGCTGGCGCGCCCGCTTGGACGTGCCACGTGGTTTGACGGTGACAACATTGCCATCAACGGTGATGGTGACATCGTCAGTCGCCTTGAAGCTGCGGGTCCCCTTTGGGCCTTTGACTTCCACGGTTTGACCGGACACCGACGCAGTGACGCCAGAGGGCAGCTCAACCGGTTTTTTACCAATACGAGACATGTTTTCCCCTTAGAACACTGTGCAAAGCACTTCGCCGCCGATTTTGGCCGCCCGTGCATTCGCGTCCGTCATCACACCCTTGGAGGTGGAGACAATCGACACACCCAGGCCCTGACGGACGGATGGGAGGTCATTGGCGCCCAGATACACGCGACGACCGGGTTTCGAAACCCGTTTCACTTCGCGAATGACTGGTGTGCCTTCGTAATATTTCAGTTCGATATTGAAAGCAGGATGGCCGTCTTTGCCGTCCTTCTTTGCGTAACCGCGGATGTAGCCTTCTGCGACCAGCACGTCCAACACCCAAGCACGCAGTTTGGACGCCGGTGTTTCCACCGCTGCCTTACCGCGCATCTGGCCGTTACGGATGCGTGTCAGCATATCACCGATAGGATCGTTCATATCAAATTCTCCTTACCAGCTCGACTTGACCATGCCGGGGATTTCGCCATTGGAACCAAGGTTCCGCAGCGCGATCCGGCTGATCTTGAGTTTGCGGTAATAGGCATGTGGACGCCCGGTGAGCTGGCAACGGTTGTGCAGACGCACAGCCGAGGAATTGCGCGGCAGCTTTGCAAGTTGCATCGTCGCCTTAAAACGCTCTTCGACCGGCTTGGACTGGTCGTTGATGATTGCCTTCAGCGCTGCACGCTTCACAGCATATTGCGCCACCAGCTTTTCGCGCTTCTTTTCGCGCTCGATCATGGATTTCTTAGCCATTTGTCAAATCTCCCTAACGCTTAGCTGTTGAATGGCATGTTGAAGAGCTTCAACAATGCCTTTGCTTCAGCGTCAGTGTTCGCTGTGGTGCAGATAACGATGTCCATTCCCCACATCTCATCGATCTTGTCGAAGTTGATTTCGGGAAATACGATATGTTCCTTCAGGCCGGTGGCATAGTTGCCGCGACCGTCAAAGGACTTACCAGAGACACCACGAAAGTCGCGGATACGGGGCATGGCGACCGTGATCAGGCGATCAAGGAATTCATACATCCGGTCACCGCGCAGGGTGACTTTCGCGCCCAATGGCATGTCTTCACGCACGCGGAAACCAGCGATGGATTTCTTGGCCTTCGTGGTCATTGCTTTTTGACCGGCGATGGTTGTCAGGTCTTCCTGTGCGGATTTGGCTTTCTTGCTGTCACGGACAGCTTCTGCGCCGCAGCCGATGTTCAGGACGATCTTGTCCAGACGCGGGATCTGCATTTCGTTCTTGTAGCCGAATTCTTCCTTCATCGCGGCGCGAATGCGGGAAACATAATCGGCCTTCAGGCGGGGGGTGTAGTTTGCAGCGTCAAGCATCAGATCACATCCCCTGTCGTCTTGGCGAAGCGCACTTTGTTTTCGCCATCCATGCGGAAACCAACGCGGGTCGGTTTGCCATTCTTGTCAACGATCGCCAGGTTCGACAGCTGGATCGGCATCGCTTTTGGCGTGCGGCCACCCTGTGTTGTCTGGGATTGCTTCTGGTGACGGATCGCCATGTTGATACCATCAACAACGGCTTTGCCAGACTTTGGATCAACGGCAGCAATCGTGCCCTTCATCCCTTTGTCTTTGCCGGCAAGAACGATCACGTCGTCGCCTTTACGGAGTTTCGCAGCCATGGTTACAGCACCTCCGGAGCAAGCGAGATGATTTTCATGAAGTTCTTTGCGCGCAGCTCGCGAACAACTGGCCCGAAGATACGTGTGCCAACAGGCTCGTTGTTGTTGTTGAGGATGACAGCGGCGTTGCTGTCAAAGCGGATGGCGGTGCCATCTTCGCGGAACACTTCTTTGGCGGTGCGCACGACAACGGCCTTGCGGACGTCGCCCTTTTTCACGCGACCGCGCGGGATGGCTTCTTTCACCGATACGACGATAATGTCACCGACACTTGCGTAACGACGATGGGAACCACCCAGAACCTTGATGCACTGAACACGGCGAGCGCCGCTGTTGTCAGCTACATCCAGATTGGTCTGCATCTGGATCATTTGGTTTCCTTCCGACCTTTGGGGAATTTCCGATTTCCGACCGGAGCCCCAGGGTTTCGTTGAACTGTTGGGTTACTGCTTAAGAAGCAATAACTTCCCAGCGTTTGGTTTTCGATTTTGGCGCACATTCCTGGATACGGACCTGGTCGCCAACGTTGAATGCATTGTTTTCGTCGTGCGCCCGGTACTTCTTGGACTTACGGACGGTTTTCTGCAGCAATGGGTGCTTGAAACGACGCTCGACCTGAACGGTCACGGTCTGGGTGTTCTGGTTGCTTGTGACAACACCTTGAAGGATACGCTTAGGCATTCTCTTAAGCCTCCGAAGCCGCAGACGCGGCCTTTTCGTTCAGAATTGTTTTGACGCGTGCAGCATTGCGGCGTGCAGCGCGGAAACCGGCGGTGTTTTCCAACTGGCCGGTCGCCTGCTGAAAGCGCAGGTTGAACGATTCTTTTTTCAGTTTCACCAGCTCTTCACGGAGCTGATCGGGCGTTTTGGCCCGCAGTTCATTGGCATCCATGCCATTTTCCTTTTCAACATCATCGGCAGGCCGCGCAAAGCGTTACCCGATTCCCGATGGAGTGGGGGTAGAAGTGCGCCGTCTAGCCCCCATTCCGCGATAAAGCAACCCCTTGTGGCGCAGCGCTTTGCGCGAATGTCGGCAATCTTGGTGCGGCCGGCGACGCCTGCTCTATACCACTCTGGGCAAAGCGGGTAAGACAGCGGCATGACCAATATCAAATCGCTGTTCGCCACCCGCCTGTATCACGCCCCGCTGTCCGCCCATGGCGCGATTGATCCGGGCGAGCTGGAAAACTCTTGCCTTGTCATCGCCGATGACGACGAGGCCGGCCAGCAGTGGTGCGAAGACCAGGGCTATCCCGGTTACACATCCTATGCATCGCTGTCCGACCTGCCGTGGCGGTTTCCGATCTTCAAGGATCTGGTCGCCGTACTGGATAAACATGTGGCGGCTTTCGTGCAGGATCTGGATTTCGATCTGGGCGACAAGGCGCTGAAGCTCGAAGATATCTGGATCAACATCCTGCCCCCCGGTGGCATCCACACCGGCCATATCCACCCCCATGCCGTGATCAGCGGCACCACCTATGTGGCGATGCCCGAAGGGGCCAGCGCGATCAAATTCGAAGACCCGCGTCTGGCCATGATGATGGCCGCCCCACCCCGCCAGAAAACCGCGCGCGAGGAATTGCGCCAGTTCGTCTATGTCGCCCCCGCCGTCGGTGACGTGTTGTTATGGGAAAGCTGGCTGCGCCACGAAGTCCCCATGAACATGGCCGAAGAAGAAGAGCGTATCAGCGTCAGCTTTAACTACGCTTGGGGTTAACTATAGATATCTTCGCGGCAGGTCATCCGCGCGTTAATCTTTTGGTGTTTTGCCTATGATCGACTGTCGGTCAGCGCAATGCGACGCCAAAAGCCCGCGTGAGGAGCCTGACAATGCAACCAGATCACCGCAACACCGAAGCAGACCGCGCCGCAGAGGCGTTTTATGGGCAGTCAGACGATGCCTTTGCGCAGCAAGTGCAAGAAATCTGCCGCAATGACGAACGGTTGATCGCCGCGTTCAGGCGCACACGGGCCGCGTTTCTGCAGGATCGCGGCACGCCGCGCGTCTGATCGCGGAAACGGATCCCACCCACCCCAACCAACTATACCAAAAAAAGCCCCCACCGATTTCTCGGCAGGGGCTTTGAACTTTGGCGTAGGTCGGGGTTAACCCCGACTTACCAGTCTTCGCGCACCACGGTGCGGGTCTTGATCGGCAGTTTCATCGCGGCAAGGCGCAGGGCCTCGCGTGCGACTTCTTCGCTGACGCCGTCGATTTCAAACATCACGCGGCCTGGTTTGACCTTGCATGCCCAGAAGTCGATCGAACCTTTACCTTTACCCATCCGTACTTCGATGGGCTTGGAGGTCACGGGCAGATCCGGGAAAATCCGGATCCAGACGCGACCCTGACGCTTCATGTGACGTGTCATGGCGCGACGTGCGGCTTCGATCTGGCGTGCGGTGATCCGCTCTGGCTCGGTCGCTTTCAGACCGTAGGTGCCAAAGTTCAGGTCAGACCCGCCCTTTGCTTCACCACGAATACGGCCTTTGTGCAGCTTGCGGTGTTTCGTGCGCTTTGGTTGCAGCATCTTCTCTACTCCTTACCTGTCGCGACGCGGGCCGCCAGGACCGCGCGGGATAGCGCCTTCCTGAAGCTCGGCATGTTTACGGTCGTGGCCTTGCGGGTCATGCTCCATGATCTCACCCTTGTAGATGAAGACCTTGATGCCGATGATGCCATAGGGCGTCATCGCCTCGAAAAGCGCATAGTCGATGTCCGCACGCAGCGTATGCAGCGGCACGCGACCTTCACGGTACCATTCGGTCCGCGCGATTTCGGCACCGCCCAGACGACCGGCAAGGTTGACCCGGATACCCAGGGCGCCCATGCGCATGGCGTTCTGCACAGCACGTTTCATCGCACGACGGAAAGATACCCGGCGTTCCAGCTGCTGACCGATGGATTCAGCGACCAGCGCTGCGTCCAGTTCGGGCTTGCGGACTTCAACGATGTTGAGGTGCAATTCCGATTTGGTCAGGTTCGCCAGCTTCTGACGCAGACCTTCGATGTCTGCACCTTTCTTGCCGATGATCACACCGGGGCGGGCCGCATGGATCGTGACGCGGCACTTTTTGTGCGGACGTTCGATGATCACGCGGCTGACGCCGGACTGCGCACATTCCTTGCGGATGAACGCCTTGATCTTGAGGTCTTCCAACAACAGATCGCCGTATTCGCGGGTATTGGCGAACCAGCGGCTGTCCCAGGTGCGGTTGACCTGAAGACGCATCCCGATTGGGTTGACTTTGTTACCCATTATGACTGCTCCTCAACTTGACGCACCTTGATGGTCAGTTCTGAAAACGGCTTGACGATCTTGCCGAAACGGCCACGCGCCCGGGGGCGGCCCCGCTTCATGATCAGGTTCTTGCCGACATAAGCCTCTGCGACAACCAGCGCGTCAACATCCAGGTTATGGTTGTTTTCGGCATTGGCGATGGCCGACTGAAGACATTTCTTCACATCGTCCGAGATCCGCTTTTTGGAGAAAGTCAGGTCCTGCAGGGCCTTTTCGACTTTCTTGCCACGGATCAGCGCAGCCACGAGGTTCAGTTTCTGCGGGGAAGTACGCAGCATGCGCAGTTTTGCCATTGCTTCGTTATCAGCCACGCGGCGGGGATTCTTATCCTTGCTCATGGCTTATTTCCGCTTCGCTTTTTTGTCGGCGGCGTGACCGTAATAGGTCCGTGTCGGTGAATATTCACCGAACTTCTGACCAATCATGTCTTCCGTGACGTTGACAGGGATATGCTTCTTGCCGTTGTAGACCGCGAAGGTCAGGCCAACGAACTGAGGCAGGATAGTGGAACGACGCGACCAGATCTTGATCACTTCGTTGCGGCCGCTTTCGCGCGTTGCTTCTGCCTTTTTCAAGACATAGGCGTCGACGAACGGGCCTTTCCAGACGGAACGAGCCATTATTACCGACCCTTCTTCTTGGCATGACGCGAACGCACGATCAGGCGCTGCGATGCTTTGTTCTTGTTACGGGTACGGGTACCTTTGGTATCCTTACCCCATGGGGTCACAGGCGTCCGACCACCGGATGTCCGGCCTTCACCACCACCGTGTGGGTGGTCGATCGGGTTCATCGCGACACCGCGCACGGATGGGCGGATGCCCTTGTGACGGTTGCGACCGGCTTTACCGATGTTCTGGTTGCTGTTGTCGGGGTTGGACACGGCACCAACGGTGGCCATGCATTCCTGACGGACCAGACGCAATTCACCCGAAGACAGGCGGATCTGCGCATAGCCGCCATCGCGACCGACGAACTGGGCATAGGTGCCGGCTGCACGGGCGATCTGGCCGCCTTTGCCTGCCTTGAGTTCGATGTTGTGGACGATTGTCCCGATGGGCATGCCCGAGAAAGGCATCGCGTTGCCCGGCTTGATGTCAGCCTTGGCCGAGGCGATGACCTTGTCACCGATCGCCAGACGCTGCGGCGCCAGAATATAGGTCTGGGTGCCGTCTTCGTACTGGATCAGCGCAATGAATGCTGTCCGGTTCGGATCGTATTCGATACGTGCGACAACGGCTGTCATGTCCAGCTTGTTGCGCTTGAAATCGACGATGCGGTAAAGACGCTTTGCGCCCCCACCAATGCGACGCATTGTGATCCGTCCGGTGTTGTTCCGTCCGCCCGATTTCGTCAGACCCTCTGTGAGGGCCTTGACAGGGCGACCTTTCCAAAGCTCCGAACGGTCGATCAGCACCAGCCCGCGCTGGCCTGGCGTCGTCGGTTTGTACGACTTTAATGCCATGTTAGCTTCTTCCGTTTGCTTGGCGTCCCGGACAGGTCCGGGACTATGGTTTACAGGGCCCCGAAGGTCCCCAAGTGAAGGGTTGTCGGGATGAACCCCGACCTACGATTGCCGGAGTAAACCCTGGCATACGCACAAGAGACAAGGCCCCGGAACGAATCCGAGGCCGTGATTGGTGGCGTATAGCGGGCAGGTCGGGGGGTGGCAAGAGGTAGGGTGCGCATTCTGTGCACCAACCGTCCCCATCGATGCGCAGAATGCGAACCCAACAAAAAAAGCCCCCGCGTTCCCGCGAGGGCCTTTCTGTCTTCAACCTCACCTAAGCCTTAAAGCCCGGTGGAGATATCAATCGTGTTGCCTGCTTCCAGGGTCACGTAGGCCTTTTTCACGTCCTTGCGGGTACCCAGGGCACCGCGGAAACGCTTGACCTTGCCTTTGGTGATCGTCGTGTTCACGGCCTTGACCTTCACACCGAACAGCGCCTCGACGGCCTGTTTGATCTGGGGTTTGTTGGCGTCGATCGCGACTTCGAAAACGACAGCGTTGGACTCGGAGGCCATCGTCGCTTTCTCGGTGATGATCGGCTTGCGGATCACGTCGTAATGTTCGGCTTTCACGCTCATGACAAACGAGCCTCCAGTGCTGCGACGCCTGCTTTGGTCAGGACAAGCGTGTCCGACTTCAGGATGTCGTAAACGTTGGCACCCATGGATGGGAGAACGTTAATGGTTTCGATATTGGCGGCTGCGCGGAGGAAGTTTTCGTTCACTTCGGCACCGTCGATGATCAGCGCGCGCTTCCAACCCAAGGAACCGACCATTTTGGCCAGCACGGATGTTTTCGCGTCTTTGACATCGATGCTGTCCACGATCACCAGCTCGCCTGCCGCGACTTTTGCCGACAGAGCATGCTTGAGACCCAGCGCACGGAACTTTTTGGTCAGCTCATGCGCGTGGCTGCGTGGGGTCGGGCCCTTGTAGGTACCACCGTGACGGAAAATCGGCGCGCCCTTGGACCCGTGACGTGCGCCACCGGTGCCTTTTTGGCGATAGATCTTCTTGGTGGAATAGGACACTTCCGACCGGCCAAGCACGTCGTGTGTGCCTGCCATGGCCTTGTTGCGCTGCCAACGGACGACGCGGTGCAGGATGTCCTTGCGCGGCTCAAGGCCAAAGATCGCGTCGTTCAACTCGACGGAACCGGCCTTTGCGCCTTCCAGATTGATTGCATCAGCCTTCATTTTTATCACCCTCTGTCGTATCGGCATCAGCCGGGGCTTCGTTTGCGGCGGCTTCAGCAGCTTCCAGCGCGGCCTGTTCTGCTTCGGCAGCGGCTTTTGCTGCGGCGGCTTCAGCGGCTGCTGCTGCGGCGGCGGCTTCTTCGGCCAAACGCGCGGCTTCTTCATCCATGGATTTCAAGCCAGCAGGATAGATCACGTTTTCAGGGGTCGGTTTCTTGACCGCATCCTTCAACGTCACCCAACCGCCACGCGATCCGGGAACTGCACCCTTGACCATGATCAGGCCACGGTCAGCATCGGTGCGCACAACTTGCAAGTTCTGGGTGGTCACGCGGGCAGAACCCATGTGGCCGGCCATTTTCTTGCCTTTGAACACCTTGCCCGGATCCTGACACTGGCCAGTCGAACCGTGCGAACGGTGGCTGACGGACACACCGTGCGATGCACGCAGACCGCCAAAGTTGTGCCGCTTCATCGCACCGGCAAAACCTTTACCGATGGATGTGCCGGACACGTCCACATATTGACCTTCGAAATAATGGTTCGCGGTGATGGTTTCACCAACGTTGATCATGTTTTCGGGGGCGACGCGGAATTCGGCGACCTTGCGCTTTGGTTCGACCTTTGCGGAGGCGAAATGGCCGCGCATGGCCTGGCTTGTGCGCTTTGCTTTGGCAGCACCAGCACCCAGCTGAACAGCGACATAGCCGTCCTTTTCAACAGTACGCTGCGCGACAACCTGCAGGTTTTCCAAGGCCAGAACGGTCACCGGCACTTGCCGGCCGTCTTCCATGAACAAACGGGTCATGCCCAGTTTCTTAGCGATAAGTCCTGTACGGAGCATTGATAATCCTCCTTACACGGAAATCTGGACGTCGACGCCAGCGGCCAGGTCGAGCTTCATCAGCGCGTCCACGGTCTGCGGTGTCGGGTCAACGATGTCGAGAAGGCGCTTATGCGTGCGGATCTCGAACTGGTCGCGGGATTTCTTGTCGATATGCGGGCCGCGCAGAACAGTGAATTTTTCAATCTTGTTCGGCAAAGGAATCGGGCCGCGCACAGATGCGCCAGTGCGCTTTGCTGTGCTGACGATTTCTGCGGTGCTTGCGTCAAGCACGCGGAAATCAAACGCCTTGAGGCGGATACGGATGGTTTGGCTACCTGCCATTTCATCACCCTTTTTGAATAGGGTCTAGACCTGAGAGGAGGATCATGGCTCATCCAGAACCCTCATCGCGTCTTTTGCACCAACATAAAAAGGGCACGCATGGCGCACCCTTGTCGGATTGGGGCCGTATAGGGGGTTGCACCCAAGCTGGCAAGGGCTGATTACACAAATCCGGCCGATCCACGCGGCCTTGTGTTTCACCCCCATTGGTGGTGCTATTTCCCCGCATACGGCCAGTTTCCATAGTCCAATGCAGCATGAAAGGCACCACCATGGCCAGCAATCTGTCGCGGCATCTGACCGGAGCATCGCGCACCGAATCGGGCAATCGTGGGCTGGGCTATCTGCTTGCATTTGTGGCCGGCGCAATCAACGCGGGCGGGTTCCTCGCTGTGCAGCAGTATACATCGCATATGACCGGAATCGTGTCCGAAATGGCCGATCTGATTGCCTTGGGGCAATACCGGATTGCGTTGTTCGGGCTCGCCTGTCTGGCAACCTTCATCGCGGGCGCCGCATGCACGGCCGTCTTGGTGAATTACGCGCGCAGCCGCCAGCTGCAAAGCGAATATGCGATCCCCCTGCTGGTCGAAGCATCACTGCTGATGGCCTTCGGTATTCTGGGCGCACAACACGGCACCATGCAGGGCGGTGTCGTCTCTATCACAATTTTGCTTTTGTGCTTTGTCATGGGGTTACAGAATGCGGTCATCACCAAAATTTCTGGCGCTGTCATTCGGACCACGCATGTCACTGGCATCGCGACCGATCTGGGGATTGATCTGGGCCGGTGGCTGTTTTGCAATCTCGCACGGAATAAAGATTTTGTACCGCGCCCAAAACGTGGTGTGATGCTCGGCACCTTGTTGGTGTCGTTTTTCGTCGGCGGCTTGGCTGGCGCAATCGGGTTCCAGACATTGGGCTATGCGGCAACGATACCGCTTGCCGCGGCGCTGGTTGCGGCTGCGATCACACCCGTCTTGGATGATGTCAAAGGCCACAAACTGCGGTGAAACGCAAAAGGCCGCCCGTGTCGGGGCGGCCTTTTGTCTGGCGTAGGGTGGGTCAAGACCCACCCTACCTTGCCTGTGCTTTTTACAGCAGGATCTTCGACACAACGCCGGCGCCGACGGTCCGGCCGCCTTCGCGGATCGCGAAACGCAGGCCTTCTTCCATCGCGATCGGCGCGATCAGTTCAACTTCGAACTTCAGGTTGTCGCCGGGCATCACCATCTCGGTGCCTTCTGGCAGAACAACCGTGCCGGTCACGTCCGTTGTACGGAAATAGAACTGCGGACGGTAGTTCGCAAAGAACGGCGTGTGACGACCGCCTTCTTCCTTGGTCAGAATATAGGCTTCGGCTTCGAACTTGGTGTGCGGCTTGACCGAACCGGGCTTGCACAGAATCTGCCCACGCTCAACACCTTCACGATCCACACCGCGCAGCAGCGCGCCGATGTTGTCACCAGCCTGGCCGCTGTCCAGCAGTTTGCGGAACATTTCCACACCGGTACAGATGGTCTTCTTGGTGTCGCGGATACCGACGATTTCAATCTCGTCGCCCACGTTCACAACACCGCGTTCCACACGACCGGTCACAACCGTACCACGGCCAGAGATCGAGAACACGTCCTCGATCGGCATCAGGAACGGCAGGTCAACCGCGCGTGCTGGTGTCGGGATGTATTCGTCCACAGCCGCGATCAGCTTGCGGATCGACTCCTCACCGATTTCAGGCTGGGTGCCGTTCATCGCATGCAGCGCCGAGCCGGGGATGACGGGGATATCGTCGCCGGGATAGTCGTATTTGGACAGCAGTTCGCGGATTTCCATCTCGACCAGTTCCAGCAGCTCGGCGTCATCCACCTGGTCGACCTTGTTCATATAGACGACCATATAGGGAATGCCGACCTGACGGCCCAGCAGGATGTGTTCGCGGGTCTGCGGCATCGGGCCGTCAGCAGCGTTCACAACCAGGATCGCGCCGTCCATCTGGGCAGCACCGGTGATCATGTTCTTCACATAGTCAGCGTGGCCGGGGCAATCGACGTGCGCATAGTGGCGGTTTTCGGATTCGTATTCCACGTGGGCAGTCGAGATCGTGATCCCGCGGGCCTTTTCTTCGGGCGCGCCGTCGATCTGGTCATAGGCGCGGAATTCGCCGAAATACTTCGTGATCGCTGCGGTCAGCGTCGTCTTGCCGTGGTCAACGTGGCCGATCGTGCCGATGTTCACATGCGGTTTGGTGCGTTCGAACTTTGCCTTTGCCATTGTGTGGCTCCTTGAATTTTTGTGTTTGGGCGGCGGGGATAACCCCGCCCTATGGGGAGTGGTAGGGCGGGGTTATCCCCGCCGCACCGTTAAGCGTATTTCTTCTGGATCTCGTCGCTGATGTTCTGCGGCACCGGTTCATAATGATCAAAGATCATCGTGAAAGTGGCACGACCAGACGACATCGACCGCAGGGTGTTGATGTAGCCGAACATGTTGGCCAGCGGCACGAAAGCCTCGATCACGTTGGCATTGCCGCGGCTGTCTTGGCCCTGCACCATGCCCCGACGCGATGTCAGGTCGCCGATGATCCCGCCGGTATATTCCTCGGGTGTCACGACTTCGACTTTCATGATCGGTTCCAGCAGTTTCGCACCGGCCTTGCGCATCCCTTCACGCATACACATCCGTGCTGCGATCTCGAACGCGAGGACCGAGGAGTCCACATCGTGATACTTGCCTTCCAGCAAGGCCACTTTGAAGTCGATCACCGGGAAACCTGCCAATGGACCGGAGTCCATAACCGACTTGATCCCTTTTTCGACGCCGGGGACGTATTCCTTTGGCACCGAACCACCGACAACGCGGGATTCGAACGAATAGCCTTCGCCGGGGGCTGTGGGCTGGATCAACAGCTTCACTTCACCGAACTGGCCCGACCCACCGGATTGTTTCTTGTGGGTATAGGTGTGTTCGACTTCGTGACCGATGGTTTCGCGGTAGGCCACTTGTGGCGCACCAATGTTGGCCTCGACCTTGAATTCACGGCGCATACGGTCGACCAGAATGTCGAGGTGCAATTCGCCCATGCCCTTCATGATGGTCTGACCGGATTCAAAGTCAGTTTCCACGCGGAAGGATGGATCTTCTGCCGCCAGACGTGCCAGCGCGATGCCCATCTTCTCTTGGTCGGCCTTGGTTTTCGGCTCGACCGCGATTTCGATCACGGGTTCTGGGAAGGTCATCGTTTCCAGCACAACAGGATCGGACGGATCACACAGGGTGTCGCCGGTTGTCGTGTTCTTCAGACCACCCAGCGCGATGATGTCACCGGCCCAGGCTTCGTCGATTTCTTCGCGGTTGATGGCGTGCATCATCATCATGCGACCGACACGTTCCTTGCCACCCTTGGTAGAGTTCAGCATCGCATCGCCCTTGGCCAGCTTGCCCGAATAGATCCGGGTAAAGGTCAAGGACCCCACAAAAGGGTCGTTCATGATCTTGAACGCAAGACCCGAGAACGGCATGTTGTCATCGGCGCGGCGCGGGATGGACCGTGTTTCGGTTTCGTCACCGGGTTTGAAGCCCATGTAATCGACAACGTCCATCGGGCTTGGCAGATAGTCGATCACAGCGTTCAGCAATGGCTGCACGCCTTTGTTCTTGAAGGCAGAGCCAGCCAGAACAGGAACGAATTTCATCGCCAAAGTGCCTTTGCGGATCAAGACGCGCAGCGCGTCCACGTCAGGCTCTTGCCCTTCGAGGTAGGCTTCCATCGCGTCGTCATCCATGTCGACGGCCAGCTCGATCAGCTTGCCGCGCCATTCCAGCGCCATGTCGTTCAGGCTGGCACGGATCGGTTGACGGATCCAGGACGCGCCCAGATCTTCGCCCTGATAAACCCATTCTTCCATCGTCACGAGGTCGATGATGCCTTCAAGCTCGGTCTCGGCACCGATGGGCAGCTGGATAGGTGCAGGCACCGCACCAGTGCGGTCAGCAATCATCTTGACGCAGTTGAAGAAGTCAGCGCCGATCTTGTCCATCTTGTTGACGAACACGATCCGCGGCACCTTGTACCGGTCGGCCTGACGCCAGACGGTTTCGGTCTGCGGTTCAACACCTGCGTTGGCGTCCAGCAAGCAGATCGCGCCGTCAAGAACGGCCAGCGAACGTTCGACTTCGATCGTGAAGTCAACGTGGCCGGGGGTGTCGATGATGTTCATCCGGACCTTGTCGTCAGAAATGCCGTCCGCGGACGGGTCTTCCTGACGCTGCCAGAATGTGGTGGTCGCAGCGGACGTGATCGTGATGCCACGTTCCTGTTCCTGCTCCATCCAGTCCATCGTCGCCGCGCCATCATGCACTTCGCCGATGTTGTGGGATTTGCCAGTGTAATACAGGATCCGCTCGGTGCAGGTTGTTTTACCCGCATCGATATGCGCCATGATACCGAAGTTGCGGTAACGGTTGAGTGGGTAGTCGCGTGCCATGTCAGATCGTCCCTATTACCAGCGGTAATGGCTGAACGCTTTGTTCGCGTCGGCCATCTTGTGGGTGTCTTCGCGCTTTTTCACGGCGGTGCCGCGACCCTGGACAGCGTCAAGCAATTCGCCTGCAAGCCGTTCTTCCATGGTGTTTTCATTGCGCTTTTTCGCAGCAGCGATCAGCCAGCGGATTGCCAGCGCTTCGCGGCGCTCGGGGCGGACTTCGACGGGTACCTGGTAAGTCGCACCACCGACGCGGCGCGAACGCACTTCGACGGATGGTTTGATGTTGTCCAGACACTCGTGAAACACTTCCACGGGCGATTTCTTCAGCTTGCCTTCAACGCGATCAAACGCGTTATAGACGATGCGTTCGGCAACGGCTTTTTTGCCGTCAACCATCAGGTTGTTCATGAACTTGGTCAGAACGGTATCACCAAACTTGGCGTCTGGCAGAACTTGGCGCTTCTCAGCGGCGTGACGACGTGACATGTGATCTTTCCCTTACTTCGGACGCTTCGCGCCATATTTGGAACGGCGCTGTTTGCGGTTCTTGACGCCTTGGGTATCCAGAACACCGCGCAGGACGTGATAACGCACACCGGGAAGGTCTTTTACGCGGCCGCCACGGATCAGGACGACAGAGTGTTCCTGAAGGTTGTGGCTTTCACCGGGGATGTAAGAGATTACCTCAAAGCCGTTGGTCAGACGCACTTTGGCGACTTTCCGCATGGCCGAGTTCGGTTTCTTTGGTGTGGTGGTGTAAACGCGCGTGCAGACGCCGCGTTTCTGAGGGCAGGATTCCAAATGCTGGGATTTGGATTTGACAATTTTTGGCTGGCGCGGCTTGCGGATCAGCTGCTGAATCGTTGGCATCGTGTGATGTTCCCATCTATTCACTTGTATGCGTCCGGCAAACGCGGGTTTCAAAACATGCCTTTCACCTGTGAAAAGCACAAAAATTCCGCGTCGAACCCTTACCGGAGGTTCGGTGCGGTCTGTATCCAGAGGAACAAGGCAATAATCGCCCGGTTCTTGGCCACGACAGATGTGATATCGGGACAAATGGGAAAAACCCCGCCCGGATGTGGGGCGTATAGGCCGTTGCGCTGGGGCTGTCAACAGGGCCGGACCCTGCCGGTAGACGCACCAATAGCCCATAAAAATAGGTTATGACGCGGTCGCCCTGCCCCGCCCGACGCCCGCGGCACAGCCTGTGGCACAGCGATTCTAGCGGATGCGATCCGGTGACAGATTGTGCCGGATCCGCAGCCGTCTTTCGCGCCACAGCGTGAACAGGCCGGTGGCAACCACGATGGACGCCCCAAGGACCGTCAGGACATTGGGCCATTCATTGAACACCGCCATCCCAAGGATCAGCGCGACCAGCAGGCTGGTATAGCGGAACGGCGCGACAAAGCTGATCTCGCCCGACCGCATCGCGCTGACCGAAAAGATATAGCCAAAGATCAGGCATATCGTGGCCCCGCCGATCTGCATGGCCGAGGTGGCGGACATCGGCTGCCATGTGATGAGCAATGACCCGATTGCCCCCAATGCCGTCACCCCGATGGCCGCGATCAGCGCCACGAAAACAACCGGCACCTGCACCGACATGCGCCGCACCGCCAGATCGCGCAATGTGATGCAGGCGACCGCAATCAGCGCATAGATGCTGTAGCTGCTGAAATCCGCGCCGCCCGGCTGGATGATCAGCACCACGCCCACAAAGCCGATGGCGATGGCCGCGAACCTGCGCCAGCCCAATGCCTCGCCCAGAAACAGCGTCGCGGCAAGGCTGACCGCCAGCGGTAGCGCCTGCAAAATCGCGCTGACATTGGCGATGGGCATATGAAACAGCGCCGTCAGAAAGAAATAGGTGCCACCGACCTCGCCCAGCGTGCGCAACAGGATCAGCCCCCAGTCGCGCCGTGGCAGGTTGAAATGCAGCTGGTCCATCACCCGGCACATGATGGTCAGGCAGATGATTGCGACGATCCCGCGCAACAGGACGGCCTGAAACAGCGGGATATCGCCGGACAAGGATTTCATGAACGCATCATTGACGGTAAAGGCACACATGCCCCCCGTCATCAATAACGCGCCTCGGATATTGTCAGACATCACCGCCATGACAGGCAGGTATCAGTGCGGCATCATCACGACCAGCGAGATTACACAGGCGTCAGCCATATTCTTTTACAAACAAAAAAGGCCCCCGAAACCGAGGGCCTTTTTTTAAATTATTTCAATCGATTACGCGTCGTTGTCTTCCGGTGCTTCGGTGCGCGCACCAAAGACATCGGTTTCTTCGCTGCGCACGGGTGCTACCAGCGCCGCCGCCTGCGCGGCTTCTTCGCGGCGTGCTTCGATCACGACATTGTCGCGATCCGCTGCAATCTTGCGCATCTGCTGGGTTGCCCCACCGGTACCAGCCGGGATCAGACGGCCGACGATGACGTTTTCCTTCAGCCCGATCAGCTTGTCCCGCTTGCCCTGCACCGATGCTTCGGTCAGCACGCGCGTGGTTTCCTGGAACGATGCCGCCGAGATGAACGACCGGGTCTGCAGCGATGCCTTGGTGATCCCCAAAAGGATCGGCTCGCCCGTTGCCGGACGGTCGCCGCGCTTGATCGCCTTGGCATTGGCTTCGTCGAACTCAGCCTTATCGACCGTTTCGCCTTTCAGCAGAACCGTGTCACCGCTGTCCTGGATTTCCCATTTCTGGAGCATCTGGCGCACGATGACTTCGATGTGCTTGTCGTTGATCTTGACGCCCTGCAAACGGTACACGTCCTGCACTTCGTCGATCATATAGACTGCCAAAGCCTCGACACCCATGACCGCAAGAATATCGTGCGGGGCTGGGTTGCCATCCATGATGTAATCACCCTTCTGGACAAAATCACCTTCCACGACAGGAATGTGCTTGCCCTTGGGCACCATGTATTCGACCTTGACGTCCGGGTCTTCCGCGCTTTCGATCGCGATGCGGCGCTTGTTCTTGTAGTCCTTGCCAAAGCGCACATAGCCATCGATTTCGGCGATGATCGCGTGATCCTTGGGGCGACGGGCTTCGAACAATTCGGCCACACGCGGCAGACCGCCGGTGATGTCCTTGGTCTTGGCACCTTCACGCGGGATACGCGCGATCACGTCACCGGCTTTTACCTCTTGGCCGTCTTCGACGGACAGAACTGCGTCAACCGACATACCATAGGACACCGGGTTGCCATCGTCCTTCAGAACGACTTCACCATCCGCGCCGATCACGATGATCTTGGGCGCCAGCTCGTTGCCCTTGGGGGCCGCGCGCCAGTCGGACACGATACGCTGGGTCATGCCCGTCGCATCATCAGTGTCTTCACGCATGGCGATACCGTTGATCAGATCTACGTATTTCGCGGTTCCCGACTTTTCGGCGATGATCGGCAGGGTATAGGGGTCCCATTCAAAGATCTTGTCGCCGCGCAGGATGTCCTGGCCTTCTTTGACCAGCACCTTGGAACCATAACCGACCTTGTGGGTCGCACGATCCTCGCCCTCGGGGCCGACGATCGCGATGACCATGTTCCGGCCCATGACGACGTTTTCGCCAGCGGCGTTTTCCAGCAACATGGCATTGCGGAACGTGACCTTGCCGGGCTGCGATGCTTCGAGGAAGGACTGCTGCCCACCCTGTGCCACGCCGCCGATGTGGAAGGTCCGCATCGTCAGCTGTGTACCGGGTTCACCAATGGATTGGGCGGCGATGATGCCGACCGCTTCACCGATGTTCACGCGGGTACCGCGCGCCAGATCACGACCGTAACACATCGCACAAACGCCATCTTCGGCCTCGCAGGTCAGCGGGCTGCGGATACGCATCTTGCCGATGGCTGCGGCGTCGATCATGTCGGCCTTGCGTTCGTCGATCAGCTCGCCTGCATGCACGATCACCTCGTCGGTGCCGGGACGAATAACGTCATCGGCAGAGACACGGCCCAGCACACGTTCTGCCAGCGACGACACAACCTCGCCATCATTGACCGCAGCTTCGGCGGTGATCGCACGGTCAGTGCCGCAATCGACCTGACGGACGATGCAATCCTGAGCGACATCCACCAGACGGCGTGTCAGATAGCCAGAGTTCGCTGTCTTGAGCGCCGTATCCGACAGACCCTTGCGGGCGCCGTGGGTCGAGTTGAAGTATTCAAGAACGGTCAGACCTTCCTTGAAGTTCGAGATGATCGGCGTCTCGATGATCTCGCCGTTCGGCTTGGCCATCAGGCCGCGCATCCCGCCCAGCTGCTTCATCTGTGTGACCGAGCCACGCGCACCGGAATGGGCCATCATATAGACCGAGTTCGGCTCGCTTTCCGATCCGTCGGCATCGCGGCCGGCGGTGGAAATGGTGGTCATCATCGCCTCGGTGACCTTGTCGTTGGCTTTCGACCATGCATCGACGACCTTGTTGTACTTTTCACCCTGGGTGATCAGGCCGTCCATATACTGCTGCTCGAAATCCTTGACCTGTTCGCGGGTTTCATCGACCAGCGCCCATTTGGTGTCGGGCACGACCATATCGTCCTTGCCGAACGAAATGCCCGCCTTGAACGCCTCGCGGAAGCCCATGGTCATGATCTGGTCGCAGAAGATGACCGATTCCTTCTGACCGCAATAGCGGTAGACGGTGTCGATGATCTGCTGGACTTCTTTCTTGCGCAGCAAACGGTTGACCAGCGCGAAAGGTGCCTTGGCGTTCAGCGGCAACAGCACGCCCAGACGCAGACGGCCCGGTGTCGTTTCGAACCGTTCCAGCACTTCGTTGCCTTCACCGTCGATCTGGATCATCCGCGCCGTGATCTTGGCGTGCAGATGCACCTCGCCCGCGGCCAGCGCATGTTCAACTTCGTCGATGTTGCTGAACGACATGCCTTCGCCCTTCATGCCTTCGCGCATGATGGTCGTGTAGTACAGGCCAAGGATCATATCCTGCGATGGCACGATAATCGGCGCGCCGTTGGCAGGCGACAGCACGTTGTTCGTGGACATCATCAGAACGCGGGCTTCCAGCTGTGCCTCAAGGCTCAGGGGAACGTGCACAGCCATCTGGTCGCCATCAAAGTCGGCGTTGAACGCGGTACAGACCAGCGGGTGCAGCTGGATCGCCTTGCCTTCGATCAGGACGGGTTCGAACGCCTGAATGCCCAAACGGTGCAAGGTTGGCGCACGGTTCAGCATGACGGGGTGTTCGCGGATCACCTCATCCAGGATATCCCAGACTTCGGGCCGTTCTTTTTCGACCAGTTTCTTGGCCTGTTTCACGGTGCTGGACAGGCCCTTGGCCTCCAGCCGCGAATAGATGAACGGCTTGAACAGTTCGAGCGCCATTTTCTTGGGCAACCCGCACTGGTGCAGTTTCAGTTCCGGACCGGTCACGATGACCGAACGACCAGAAAAGTCGACCCGCTTGCCCAAAAGGTTCTGGCGGAAACGACCCTGCTTGCCCTTGAGCATGTCAGACAAGGATTTCAGCGGACGCTTGTTGGCACCTGTAATCACCCGACCACGACGGCCGTTGTCGAACAAGGCATCGACGGATTCCTGCAACATCCGCTTTTCGTTGCGCACGATGATGTCGGGCGCGCGCAGTTCAATCAGGCGCTTCAGGCGGTTGTTGCGGTTGATGACGCGACGGTACAGATCGTTCAGATCGGAGGTCGCGAAACGGCCACCATCCAGCGGGACCAGCGGGCGCAGTTCCGGCGGGATCACGGGGATCACGGTCAGGACCATCCATTCCGGGCGGTTGCCAGATTCAAGGAAGTTTTCGACGATCTTCAGACGCTTGATGATCTTCTTGGGCTTCAACTCGCCTGTCGCCACTTTCAGATCGGCGCGCAGCTGTTCGGCTTCGGATTCAAGGTCAATCTGAGCCAGCATTTCACGGATCGCTTCGGCGCCGATATTGGCCTGGAACGCGTCCATGCCGTAAAGGTCCTGCGCGTCGTTGAATTCCTCCTCGGTCATCAACTGGCCATAGGTCAGGTCGGTCAGGCCGGGTTCGATCACGACATAGTTTTCGAAATACAGAATGCGTTCCAGATCGCGCAGGGTCATGTCCAGCATCAGGCCGATGCGGCTTGGCAGCGATTTCAGGAACCAGATATGCGCGACAGGTGCGGCCAGTTCGATATGGCCCATACGTTCGCGGCGGACCTTTTGCAGGGTCACTTCCACGCCGCATTTTTCGCAGACAACGCCGCGGTATTTCATCCGCTTGTATTTGCCGCACAGGCATTCGTAATCCTTGATCGGGCCAAAGATCCGCGCGCAGAACAGACCGTCCCGTTCAGGCTTGAACGTGCGGTAGTTGATGGTTTCGGGCTTCTTGATCTCGCCAAAGGACCACGACAGGATCCGTTCGGGCGATGCCAGAGACACCTTGATTTCGTCAAACGTCTTTGCCGGAGCAACCGGGTTGAACGGGTTGTTTGTCAGTTCCTGGTTCATCTTCAATTCCTTGAATTGGGGTGCGCAAGTGCGAGGGGTAAGGCGGGGTTAACCCCGCCCTACGGGCGTTTTTGGTCGGGGCTCGCCCGACTGATCCGCCCTATTCCTCATCCTCCGCATCCAGGAGTTCCATGTTGAGGCCGAGACCCCGGACTTCTTTCACGAGCACGTTGAACGATTCTGGCACGCCGGCCTCGAAGTTGTCCTCGCCCTTGACGATGCTTTCATAGACTTTCGTCCGCCCTGCGACGTCATCCGACTTCACAGTCAGCATTTCCTGCAGGGTGTAGGCCGCGCCATAAGCTTCCAGTGCCCAGACTTCCATTTCCCCGAAACGCTGACCGCCGAACTGGGCTTTACCACCCAGAGGCTGCTGCGTGACAAGGCTGTAAGGCCCGGTGGACCGTGCGTGGATCTTGTCGTCAACCAAGTGATGCAGTTTCAGCAGGTATTTGACACCCACCGTCACTTTGCGGCTGAACTGTTCACCGGTGCGCCCGTCGAACAGGATCGACTGGCCCGAGGTGTCGAAACCGGCACGCCGCAGCGCATCGTTCACGTCAGCCTCTTTCGCGCCGTCGAACACAGGCGTCGCGATCGGCACACCACGGGTGACATGACCCGCTGCTTCGACCAGATCAGCCTCGTTCATACCGACGATGCCTTCTTCGTAGACATCATCGCCATAGGCGATTTTCATCGCTTCGCGCACGGGGGTCAGGTCGCCGGACCGGCGGTATTCACCCAAGGCTTCATCAATCTGGATACCCAGACCGCGCGCGGCCCAACCCATGTGGGTTTCAAGGATCTGACCGACGTTCATGCGCGATGGCACGCCCAGCGGGTTCAAACAGAAATCCACCGGTGTCCCGTCTGCAAGGAACGGCATGTCTTCCATCGGAACAACCTTGGAAATGACGCCCTTGTTGCCGTGACGACCGGCCATCTTGTCGCCCGGTTGCAGCTTGCGCTTTACCGCGACGAACACTTTGACCATCTTCATCACGCCGGGGGGCAGATCATCGCCGCGACGGACCTTTTCAACCTTGTCCTCGAACCGTGCATCCATTGCCCGTTTCTGGATTTCGTATTGCTGGTTTAACGCCTCGACGATTTTCGCGTCATCCTCGTCTTCCATTGCCAATTGCCACCACTGGCCGCGGCTCAGGTCAGAGACACTTTCCTCGGTGACGACAGCGCCAGCCTTGAAGCCTTTTGGCCCCTTGGCTGCTGTCTTGCCGCCGATGATGTCCCACAGACGTGCATAGATGTTGCGGTCAAGGATCGCACGTTCGTCGTCACGGTCGCGCGACAGGCGTTCGACTTCTTCACGCTCGATCTGCAGCGCGCGTTCGTCTTTTTCCACGCCATGACGGTTGAACACGCGCACCTCGACCACGGTGCCATAGTCACCGGGCGGCAGGCGCAAAGATGTGTCACGCACGTCGGATGCCTTTTCACCAAAGATGGCGCGCAGCAGCTTTTCTTCTGGCGTCATCGGGCTTTCGCCTTTTGGTGTGATCTTGCCGACCAGAATATCCGCAGGCCCAACCTCGGCCCCGATATAGACGATGCCCGCTTCGTCAAGGTTGCGCAGGGCTTCCTCGCCAACATTGGGGATGTCGCGGGTGATTTCCTCTGGCCCAAGCTTGGTGTCACGGGCGGCGACTTCGAATTCCTCGATATGGATCGAGGTGAAGACGTCGTCGCGCACGATGCGTTCGGAGATCAGGATCGAGTCTTCATAGTTGTAACCGTTCCACGGCATGAAGGCGACGACCACGTTCTTGCCAAGCGCCAGCTCTCCCAGATCGGTGGACGGACCATCGGCGATGACCTGACCTTTCTGGACCAGATCCCCCACCTTCACCAGCGGACGCTGGTTGATACAGGTGTTCTGGTTGGACCGCTGGAATTTGCGCATGCGGTAGATATCGACGCCCGCATCACCCAATTCCAGATCGGACGTCGCGCGGATCACGATCCGCTGCGCATCGACCTGGTCGATGACGCCGGCACGTTTTGCCATGATCGCAGCGCCGCTATCGCGCGCCACGACTTCTTCGATGCCGGTGCCGACCAATGGGGCTTCGGCCTGCAGCAAAGGCACGGCCTGACGCTGCATGTTTGACCCCATCAGCGCACGGTTGGCGTCGTCGTTTTCAAGGAACGGGATCAGCGATGCGGCGACCGAAACCAGCTGTTTCGGCGACACGTCGATCAGGTCCACGTTTTCACGCGGGGCCAGCGTGTAATCGCCGTTCACGCGGGTCGAGACCAGATCATTCTTGAACGATCCGTCAGGGTTCATCGACGCGTTGGCCTGTGCCACGGTGTGGCGCATTTCTTCGGTCGCGGACATGTATTGCACATCATCAGTCACCTTGCCGTCCACGACCTTGCGGTAGGGTGTTTCGATGAAACCGTACTTGTTCACGCGGGCGAAGGTCGCCAGCGAGTTGATCAGACCGATGTTCGGCCCTTCGGGCGTTTCAATCGGGCACATCCGGCCATAATGGGTCGGGTGGACGTCGCGCACTTCGAAACCGGCACGTTCGCGGGTCAGACCGCCGGGCCCAAGGGCCGACAGGCGGCGCTTGTGCGTCACTTCGGACAAGGGGTTGGTCTGGTCCATGAACTGCGACAGCTGGCTGGAGCCGAAGAATTCGCGCACAGCCGCAGCAGCAGGTTTCGCGTTGATCAGGTCCTGCGGCATCACCGTGTCGATTTCGACAGATGACATGCGTTCCTTGATCGCGCGCTCCATGCGCAGCAGGCCAACGCGATACTGGTTCTCCATCAATTCGCCCACAGACCGGACGCGGCGGTTGCCAAGGTGGTCGATGTCGTCGATATCGCCCTTGCCGTCGCGCAATTCGGTCAGCGCCTTGATACACGAGACGATATCTTCACGGCGCAATGTGCGGATCGTGTCATCGGCATCAAGGTCCAGACGCATGTTCATCTTGACGCGGCCCACGGCGGACAGGTCATAGCGTTCACCGTCAAAGAACAGCGTATCGAACAGCGCCGATGCGGAATCGACGGTCGGTGGTTCACCGGGGCGCATAACGCGGTAGATATCCATGAGCGCGGTTTCGCGGTTCATGTTCTTGTCCGCCGCCATCGTGCTGCGGATGTAGCCACCCACAGATATGTTGTCGATGTCGAGGACGGGGATCGAGGTGATACCCGCGTCGATCAAGTCCCGCAACGTGCCACCTGTGACAGCGCCCGTCTTGTCCATTTCCAGCGTCAGTTCGTCACCAGCTTCGACATAGATCGCGCCGGTGTCTTCGTTGATCATGTCACGGGCGACATATTTGCCGACGATATGCTCGTAAGGGACCAGCAGGTTCTTGACCTTGCCGTCGTCGATCATCTTTTTGACCGACCGTGGGGTTACCTTTTCGCCAGCCTTTGCGATGATCTCGCCGGTGTCGGCATCGACAAGGTCATAGGTTGGCCGGGTGCCGCGGACGCGTTCTGGGAAGAACTTGGTCGTCCAGGCGTTGGTCTTTTTGTCCAGCGCGTAATCGACGGTGTTGTAATAGGCATTCATGATGCCTTCCTGGTCCAGCCCCAGCGCATAAAGCAGGGTGGTCACGGGCAATTTACGACGACGGTCGATCCGGCAGAACACAAGGTCCTTGGCGTCGAATTCGAAATCGAGCCAGCTGCCACGGTAAGGAATGATCCGGCAGGCGAACAGCAATTTGCCCGATGAATGGGTCTTGCCCTTGTCGTGGTCAAAGAACACGCCGGGCGACCGGTGCATCTGGGACACGATCACGCGCTCGGTGCCGTTCACGACAAAGGTGCCGTTCGGGGTCATCAGGGGCATGTCACCCATGAACACGTCTTGTTCCTTGATGTCCTTGACGGATTTGGACCCCGTGTCCTCGTCCACTTCGAACACGATCAGGCGCAGCGTCACCTTCAGCGGTGCGGCATAGGTCATGTCGCGCTGCATACATTCTTCGACGTCGTACTTTGGCTTTTCCAGCTCGTATTTCACGAACTCCAGCACGGCGGTCTCGTTGAAGTCCTTGATCGGGAAAACCGACTGGAACACACCCTTGATGCCTTCGCCGTCAAGCGGTGTTGCACTGTCGCCGGAACGCAGGAACAGATCATAGGAAGATTTCTGAACCTCGATGAGGTTCGGCATTTCAAGCACTTCACGGATTTTGCCGTAATACTTGCGCAGGCGTTTCTGACCAAGGAAGGAGGAAGCCATGTGCGATATCACCTTTTGTTTGTCTCTCGAACGTGCGGCGCCCGGGCTGCGCCGCCACATCCATTTGACCGGGGGTTTCAAGTCTATTCCTGGCTGCCGTCCCACCGGCTGCCTCCCGACTTTTCAACCTAGCCCAAGGGGTGGGCCACGCATGGCCGACCGCTAAGACAGGTTTGGCTGGACCCGCAAATGCAGGTCCAGCCGCGTTCAAACGCCCACGATGATCGAAAATCACCGAAGGGCGGGGTAAACCCCGCCTTATGCCAGTTCGACGGTCGCGCCAGCTGCTTCCAGCTTGGCTTTGATTTCGTCGGCTTCGGCTTTGGAAGCGCCTTCTTTGACCTTGCCGCCAGCTTCGACCAGATCTTTGGCTTCTTTCAGGCCCAGACCGGTGATGCCGCGCACTTCTTTGATCACGTTGATCTTCTGTGCGCCGGCGTCTTTCAGGACGACGTCGAATTCGGTCTTTTCTTCGGCGGCTTCTGCTGTTGCAGCAGGACCGGCCATCATCACAGCGCCGCCAGCAGCGGGCTCGATGCCGTACTCATCCTTGAGGATGGTTTTCAGTTCTTGTGCTTGAAGAAGGGTCAGACCAACGATTTCTTCAGCGAGTTTTTTCAGATCAGCCATTTTATGCTTTCCGTTCGATTTAAGTGTGTTCCAACGTGAGGCGGCAGCCCCAAGTCAATTCAGATGCTTCACGCAGCTTTCTCTTCGATGGTCGAAAGAATGCTCGCGATGTTCGAAGCAGGCGCGCCAATGGCCCCGGCGATGTTTGCGGCAGGTGCTGCGATGCAACCCACGATAGAAGCGATAAGCTCCTCGCGGCTTGGCATCCCGGCAACGGCTTTCACACCGGCTGGATCCAGTGCCGTGTCACCCATTGCCCCGCCCAGTACGACCAATTTCTCGTTCGTCTTGGCATAGGCATCAATCACTTTCGCCGCAGCGACAGGATCTTCGGAATAGGCGATCACGGTCATGCCCATCAGGTAAGTGGCGATGCTTTCGCATGGCTTACCTTCAAGAGCGATCTTGGCGAGCTTGTTCTTGGCAACGCGTACGGCCCCACCAGCATCGCGCATACGCGCCCGCAGGTCCTGCATTTCAGCAACTGTCATGCCTTCGTAGTGGGCGACCACTACAACGCCAGAGCTTTCAAAGATCTGGCCGAGTTCATCGACCAATTGTTCTTTTTGTGCTCTATCCACAGTTTCACTCCAATTAAGGTACCAAATAGTCTGGCACCGGCTCTCGTTTTTGCCGGGCAGCGGACCACCCGACAGTCGGTGTCCACATAAACGGGGCGAGCCAAGTTGAACCGAGGAGAGCCTCGAAAAATTCTGGTCTATCCCGTCTCAGGCAGGAATTAACAGTCTTGCGACTAACCCACCGTCTCGGACGAATAAAGGCCCGAACGAATCAATCTTTCGGGCCTGAATGGTGGTTATCGCCTGCACGGCACTTTGCCAAGGGCCGATTTGAGCCGGACAGCGCTGCCGGTGCCCGTGCGGGGTAAACCTTTGTTCAAGAAATACCCAGTAAGACAAGGCGCATGACATCGCAGAACCGACCCCATTTCCGCAACCTCGAAGATTTTGCAGGAATCGCCTCTGACTGGTTCTGGGAAACCGACCATCAGCATCGGTTCATCTATTTTTCGAACCGGATGGAACAAGTCACAAAGATCAGCAGAGCAGATGTGCTGGGCCATGGGCTTGAAATTTTCGCGGTGGACCAGTCAGGTCCGGCATGGCAGGCGCATCTGGATGACCTGCAGGCGCATCGCGCATTTCGCAATTTTGAATATCGCGTCATCCGGCCAACGGACGGGTCGGTGATGTGGCTGCGCATCGCAGGCGAGCCGCAGTTCGATCAGGCCGGCGCATTTACCGGCTATCGCGGCACAGGGCATGATGTCACCCGTGAAAAGGTCGCGATGATGCAGCTGGAACAAAGCAATGCCGCGCTAGCGATCAGAAACCGCGAACTTGACGAGGCGCGGCAGGCGCTGGAACAGGCGGCGTATCACGATACGCTGACAGGGCTGCCGAACCAGCGCGCCTTTGAGCGGGCGCTGGAACACTGTCTTGGCACGGCAGACGGACAAGTAGCCTTGCTGCACCTTGATCTGGACAGGTTCAAATGGGTGAATGACACCTTGGGCCACCAAAGCGGCGATGCCGTGCTGGTGACCGCCGCGCAACGGATCTCGGCGGCGGTGGGAGACGGGGGGCAGACCTATCGTGTTGGCGGCGACGAATTCATGGTGCTTCTCACGCAGGGCATCTCGGCCAATCTTGCCCATCAAACAGGGACCGCGATCGTCACGGCCCTGACACGCCCCATAGATCTCGCACAACGGCAGGTCACCATCGGCATCAGCATCGGGATCGCCACCGGCAGTGCGGGGCAGGATACCGCCGCAACGGTGATCGCCCATGCCGATGTCGCGCTCTATGAGGCGAAACGCAATGGGCGCAATCAGGTTTGTCAGATCACGCCGCAGATCACCAAACGGATGCAGATCAAGCGCCAGATCGCAGCCACAATTCCCGGCGCGCTCGAACGGGGCGAGTTTACCGCCTATTTCCAACCGCAGGCCGATATTGAGACCGGCGAGATCGTCGGCGCAGAGGCGCTGGTGCGCTGGCATCACCCCGAATGCGGGTTGCTGCAACCGGCCGACTTTCTGGATATCGCCGCCGAAATGGGCCTGATCGAAGATATCGACAGGCAGGTGCTGCGCCTTGCGCTGGCGGTGGTCGATAAATTGCAGGCGCGCGGGCTTAACCTGCCGTCGATATCGGTGAATATCAGCGCACCGCGCCTGATGGATCCGCGCCTGCCTGATGATGTGGCCAGCACGTGGACAGACCGCAGATGCGGGCTGTCAATCAAATTGCTGGAAACGATCTATCTGGACGACAGGCGCGAAGTCCCCCAGATCAAGGAGAATCTACAGCAGCTGCGCGACATGGGGGTCGAAATACATTCGGATGATTTTGGTAGCGGGCGGGCGTCGATCGTCGGGTTGCTGAAGGTACAGCCGGACCGGCTCAAGATCGAATGCCGGATGATCCGCACGGCGCTGCGCGATCCGCGCAAATCCAAGGTCATCGCAGCGATCCTTGAAATGACCCGCGCCTTGGGCATTGCCGCAACCGCCGAAGGCGTCGAATCGGCCAAGGACATTGCCGCCGTTCGTGACATCGGCTGCGTCTATTATCAGGGTAACGTACTCGCCCCACCGCTACAGGAAGCAGCTTTCATCGCATTCATGTCGCGCCAAAAGATGGCAACAAAAACAAAAACGGCAGGCCGTGATGGCCTGCCGTTTTGCTTGTAAACCGAAAGCCGGGTCAAGCGTTGCCGGTCGCCGAGGCAACGTCGACAGTCACGCCTGGGCCCATGGTCGAGCTGACAGCGATCTTTTTCATATAGGTGCCTTTGGCACCCGATGGACGGGCCTTGCCGACGGCATCCACGAAGGCGCGCATGTTTTCCTGCAGCTGTTCAGCCGAGAAAGACGCCTTGCCGATACCGGCATGCACGACGCCTGCTTTTTCAGCCTTGAACTGAACCTGGCCGCCCTTGGCCGCTTCGACAGCTTCCTTGACATCCATGGTCACGGTGCCGACGCGCGGGTTTGGCATCAGGTTACGCGGGCCAAGCACCTTGCCCAGACGACCGACGATGGCCATCATGTCAGGTGTCGCGATGCAACGGTCGAAATCGATCTTGCCGGACTGGATGGTTTCCATCAGGTCCTCTGCACCGACGATATCGGCGCCTGCTGCCTTGGCTTCGTCAGCCTTGTCGCCACGGGCGAAAACGGCCACGCGGACAGTTTTGCCAGTGCCGTTTGGCAGGGTCACGGTGCCACGGACCATCTGGTCGGCGTGGCGTGGATCGACACCCAGCTGCATCGAAATTTCGACGGTTTCGTCGAATTTTGCTGTGGCGCTGCCTTTGACCAAAGCAATGGCTTCGGCGACCGACACATTGGTCTTGCCGTCAAATGCGGCACGGGCTGCGGTTGTGCGCTTACCAAATTTTGCCATTACTTGACCTCCACGCCCATCGAACGGGCAGAGCCCATGATGATCTGCATTGCACCTTCAATGGATGTCGCATTGAGGTCTTTCATCTTGGCTTCGGCAATTTCACGCACCTGCTTGGCGGTGATCGAACCGGCAGATGCACGGCCGGGGGTCTTGGACCCGGACGCCAGCTTGGCCGCCTTCTTGATGTAATAGGACGCGGGGGGCGTCTTGATCTCGAAGGTGAAGGACTTGTCCGCGTAATAGGTGATCACGGTCGGGCAAGGCGCATCTTTTTCCATGTCGGCTGTCTTGGCGTTGAACGCCTTGCAGAATTCCATGATGTTGATGCCGCGCTGACCCAATGCGGGACCGACGGGTGGGCTTGGTTTGGCATTGCCAGCTGCAACTTGCAGCTTGAGCATGCCCATGACTTTCTTGGCCATCTGGCCTCTCCTTTTTCAGCGGTGGGATGGATCCCACCCTACATTTGCCCCGAAGGGCGGTGATGCCGTGGTTCGGTCCGGACGTCATCCGGTGCCTCCCACGTCTGAACACGCAAGGTTACTGTTTGGAAACCTGCGTGAATTCCAACTCGACCGGGGTGGCCCGGCCAAAGATCGACACCGTGACCTTGAGGCGCTGGTGTTCTTCGTCGACATATTCGACCATGCCGTCGAAATCCTCGAACGGGCCGTCGTTGACCTTGACCTTTTCGCCGATCTCGAAATGGATCAGGGTGCGCGGGCTGTCCTCGCCTTCCTGAACGCGGCCAAGGATGGCCTGCACTTCGGCGTCACGCATCGGCATCGGGCGGCCCTGTGGCCCCAAAAATCCAGTGACGCGGTTGATCGAATTGATCAGGTGATAGCCTTCATCCGACATTTCCATATGCACCAGCACATAGCCGGGCATGAAACGGCGTTCGGTCGTCACTTTTTTGTTGCGACGGACTTCGATCACTTCTTCGGTTGGCACCAAGACTTCGTCGATCTGGTCGGACAGGCCTTTTTCTTCCGCTTTTGCGCGGATTGCCTCTGCGATCTTCTTTTCGAAGTTCGAAAGAACGCTTACCGAATACCAGCGTTTAGCCATCTGTCAGAGCACCTTGTCGTCACGAGACCGCACCGGCCCCTGGTTCAAATTGATCCGACGCCTGCGCCGGTGTCGAAAATAAAAGCGGCGCGCAACTCGATTCGCCGCACGCCATATTTCCGAAGTTGCCTGCCTTTACCGCCGCCACCACCCGTTTTCAAGAGGGGCGGGCAGAATAAGCACGCCGGCCTTAGCCGCCGAAATAGCCCAGCACGCCGGACAGCCCGAAACGGATCACGAAATCAACCAGCGAGAAAAACACCGCAGTCAGCGCGGCAAGGATAAAGACCATGATCGTGGTCAGCACCACCTCGCGGCGGGTGGGCCAGACGACCTTGGCCACCTCGGCGCGGACTTCTTGAATGAACTTCACGGGATTGGCGATGGCCATCGGCACGGTCCTTTATCGAAACTGTGTGCGACATACGGGGTCATGGGGCCGAATTCAAGCCCGCATGGCGCCACCCGCCCACAGCGGATCCAGCAATGTCACCCCTCGGATGGCCCCGATTGCAGCAATCTGGGCGCGATAGGCCATGTCGCCCGCGGCATGGTCCGCCGGGGTGAAACCGTCAAACGGCGGATAGCCGTCTTCGACCGGCAAAAGCGCGCGTACATTTGTCCCCAGATCGCCCGCCCCGCCCAAGGCATGGCGATGCAAAATCTCGGCCACGGCGGGGGCGGACAGGCTGCGGTGGATATATTGGTCAATCGGTTGCACCAAACCCGCAGCGGCAGGCCCCAGCAAATCCGCGCAGATCGCGGCGAAATGTATGGCGTAATCTTCATAGCACCACACGACTAGCTGCCCGACGCCGGCAGCGGCGCGCAGCCGCGCGACCAGATCGGCCCAATCGACCGATTCCGTCGGGTTGATTTTGCGATATTGCGCCATCGGCATCACCTTGCCGCCCATCAATTGCTGGCAATAGGCCGCGTTCACAAAACCGGTCGGTCGCCGGATCGCCAGAAAGACATCGACATCGCGGCCAAGACCCTGTGCCACCGCGCCGATCCGTTGCGCCGCTTTGGGATAGCGGCAGGTCACGGGCCTGCGGCGCGGATCGTTCAGCACGCCGATATGGTTTTCTTCGCTCAAGACCACGCGCTGCGCTGTCTGCAACAGCGATCCCAACGGGCCTGATGGGGCTTGGCCAACCCCCAGGCGCGCCAGATCGGGCAGCGTCTGGTCCCATTTGCGCAGGTAGCGGGGGCCGAACCAATGCACCCCGCGCGCGGCAAGCGCGTCCGCCTGTGCGCCGATGGACCGCTGCAGATGCGACGTTGCCGTCTTATGCGCCCCGATGTGGAAAGCTACAGAGAATGCAAAGCTGGACATGAACTGGCTGATCCTTCGGCGCGGGCCGTTCCGATCGAGGGCCTGGCAGGGGCATGGAGACTCGAACTCCAGACCTACGGTTTTGGAGACCGTCGCTCTACCAACTGAGCTATACCCCTATGGCCGCTTGCCGGATTAGTCGCAAATCGGGGTAGGATCAAGTGCCAAGGTCGCGCAGACTTGTCTTCGGCGGCAGAAATGTCGAAACAGAAGACGAACCAAGCCCGAAAGGCCGCCCTTGTCCCTGCGCAGACGGATCGAACAATCACAAAGACTAGCCTCGCTACTGGCCAGTTTGGCCGGTAGCTATCTGGCGCTGTGTAACCGCACGACCCGTTGGCAGGTCTCAGGGTTGGATGACCTGCGTGCCGCTCTGGCGCAGGGCCCTGTCCTGCTGGTGATGTGGCACAGCCGGTCGGTAATGGCGGCGTTGCATTGGCCGGTTGCCGATGGCCCGCTGACCAGCCTTTACGATGCCTCGCCCATCGGCCGCGTGTCGGGTGCGCTGCAACGCCGTGTCGGCCTGCGAGCCATTCAGATGTCGCGCCAGACGACCAATCTTGCCGCATCGCGGATCGTGCTGAAACGGGTCCACGAGGGCATCAGTATCGGCATGACCGCTGACGGGCCGCTTGGCCCTGCGGGTCAGGTCAAGGATGCGCCGCTGGAATGGGCGCGTGTCACCGGCGTGCCGGTATTTTGTTATGCTTTTGCCACAACGCGTGGGCTGCGGTTGGACACATGGGACCGGATGCTGGTGCCGCGCCTGTTTGGGCATGGTGCCGTGGTGTTTGCGCGGTTCGAGGGTACGGTCCCGCGTAAGCCGGACGACGCCACGCGCACCGATCTGCGCGAGCAGATGCGCCGTTTCATGGACGCGACAACGGCCCAGGCCGACAGGCTGATCAGCCGCTAGAGGCCATAAACTGCGGTGAAACGCAAAAGGCCGCCCGTGTCGGGGCGGCCTTTTGTCTGGCGTAGGGTGGGTCAAGACCCACCCTACCTTGCCTGTGCTTTTTACAGCAGGATCTTCGACACAACGCCGGCGCC